>Ga0214923_10000747_pt1 | contig 48483 bp, 50 predicted proteins | sample LL1510_MetaG_FD_177993 | JGI IMG/M metagenome (GOLD analysis project Ga0214923, IMG submission 177993) | Freshwater microbial communities from Lake Lanier, Atlanta, Georgia, United States - LL-1510 | ecosystem: Environmental > Aquatic > Freshwater > Lake | place: USA: Georgia | collected...
TTTAGGTCAGTTGCCTCCTAAACCAAGTTCTTCACCAAGCCCTTCACCAAGTCCTCAACCTTCAATATTTAAACCTATAGCATCAGGTGCAACATCACCAGTCAATACTGCTGTAAGCACATCTAGAGTAAATTCTACTACTAGTGGAAAAAGTTCTTTAGGTCAGTTGCCTCCTAAACCAAGTTCTTCACCAAGCCCTCAACCTTCACTATTCAAACCTATAGCTTCAAGTGCAACATCACCAATCAATACTGCTATAAGCACATCTAGAGTAAATTCTACTACTAGTGAAAAAAATTCTTTAGGTCAGTTGCCTCCTAAACCAAGTCCTTCACCAAGCCCTCAACCTTCACTATTCAAACCTATAGCTTCAAGTGCAACATCACCAATCAATACTGCTATAAGCACATCTAGAGTAAATTCTACTACTAGTGAAAAAAGTTCAACAAGTACTGCAAGTCCCTCTCCTAATTCTTCAAGAAGCTCATCTCCTAATTCTTCAAGAAGCTCATCTCCTAATTCTTCAATAAGTCCATCTCCTAATTCTTCAATAAGTCCATCTCCTAATTCTTCAATAAGTCCCTCTCCTAATTCTTCAAGAAGTCCATCTCTATTTATTAGACAAAATACGGAACCATCAACCTCAGTTACTACATCAAGATTAAGCTCACCTAATAATAGTACTCAGAAAAAAGAATTACCCCAAATAAGTGTAGGACCGGGAAATACTAGCGAGAAAAAAAAGGACTCTAGTACTTCATCTGAATTAGTATCTAATAGGTTGCCAAAATCACCATCTACTTCAAGTACTAAAAGTTTAAGTCCTGAAGAAAAAAAGAAAAGAGAGGATGAAAAGAAAAGACAAGGTGAATTAGCGAAAGCTAAACAGATGGAAGAAATTAAAGGATTAACAAAAGAACAAATTGAAGAAAGAAGAGTTAAAAGACTTTCAGATAAAAAAGCTAAGAAAATATCAAGCTCTTCTGTTAAATCTGCTCCAGTTGCACAATCTGTAGGCCTACCTAGTAAATTATCATCAACCTCCTCTGTTAAATCTGCACAATCTGTAGGCCTACCTAGTAAATTATCATCAACCTCCTCTGTTAAATCTGTACAATCTGCGCAATCTGCACAATCTGGAAACTTACCTAGTAAATTATCATCAACTTCTTCTGTTAAATCTGCTCAATCTGCCCAATCTGTACAATCTGGAAACTTACCCAGTAAATTATCATCAACTTCTTCTGTTAAATCTGCCCAATCTGCCCAAGCTGCCCAATCTGTAGGTCTACCTAGTAAATTATCATCAACCTCCTCTGTTAAATCTGCCCAATCTACCAAATCATTAGAAGAAAAGAAGAGACAAGCAGAATTAGCTAAAGCAAAACAGATGGAAGAAATCAAGGGATTAACCAAAGAACAAATTCAAGAAAGAAGAGCTAAGAGAGCTTCGGATAAGAAAGCTAAGAAAAGTTCTACAAGTAGTTTACCAAACAAATTATCTTCAACATCCAGTACAAAATCATCTAAAACTCAAGCATCTAATACACAAGCACCTAAAACACAAGCACCTAAAACACAAGCACCTAATACACAAGCACCTATTACACAAGCACCTAATACACAAGTACCTGGCTTACCTAGTAAATTATCATCAACCTCATCTGTTAAATCTACTAAATCATTAGAAGAAAAGAAGAGAAATGCAGAATTAGCTAAAGCAAAACAGATGGAAGAAATTAAAGGATTAACTAAAGAACAAATTGAAGAAAGAAGAGCTAAAAGACTTTCAGATAAAAAAGCTAAGAAAAGTTCAACAAGTAGCTTACCGAACAAATTATCTTCGACTTCCAGTACCAAATTACCAAGAACTTCAATCCAAAATAATGTCCAAAATATACAAACTACAACAGAAATCAGTCCTACAAATTTATCATCAAGAACTTCACCTGAATTATTAAGTGCAAGTCCTCTTCTTTCTCCTACTTCTTCTAATATAAAACCAAGTTCTAATGTATTACCAACTTCTAATGTATTACCAAATCCTATTGAAAATCCTACATTACAATCACCAACTTCACCTGAATTATTAAGTGCAAGTCCTCTTCTTTCTCCTACTTCTACTTCTAGAAACCCAATCTCTGCTAAACCTATTGTTAGACAACTACTTACACCAACTGAATCTGAAGAAGAAACTATAGAGAATCGAAAATCCACTTCTAGGCGACTAATCACACCAACTGAATCTGAAGAAGAAGCAAATTCAGAATCTATTTTCTTACCTGGGACACAGAGAAATCAAAATTTCGAGACAACTACCGGTTTACCTGAAAAAGGAATAGCCTATCAAGTAGAGGATAATCTACGATCTAAACCTAAACTACCTTTGTTAGATGATATAGTTAAATATAAATCAAGATTAGATCTAACACCTTTAATCAATACTACAGAATTAACACGTCTAAGTTCAACTGATACTGAAAGTTTAATAGCAGAGATTGTTAAATTTAAAGTAAATCAAAAAAGGACAGACGAAGCAACCCAAATGGTGGAAGGAGCAAAAAAGACACTCCGCGCATATAGACAAAGTGGTGGGGTTTCTGAAGAAGAATCTAATTTGAATTCAAATGATGAAGAATTCAAAAAAAGTATTTTTATTGGTACAAATTTAAAAAGAGAAGATCATATAGTAAATAAATTTTTAAATTTTATAGGAATTAAATTTACTAAGAGCTAATTTAGCTAATTTTTCTGGGATATAATCAAAATCTATTAATTTTTGATTATTTTCATATTTCTTTTTAATATCAGAATTTTCATTTAGATATGCCATTAATTTATCATTATCTAATAATAATTCTTTTTTTAATTTTAATGGCATTAATTTTCTATCTTTTGGAAAAATAGATGGTATATTATCTGAACAATCTCCATTTAATATTTTTTCTTTTAATAAATCTTTTGCTTCATCCGGTGTTAGTAAAATGGGTTTTTTAGTTTTATAATTTACAAAATATAAATTATCTCTTCCTAATTGTAAAAAATCTTGATCCCCTGATACTAAAAATATTTTTTGCTTTGGATTTTTCCCATACAAATGTTTACATATTACTGCTATTATATCATCTGCTTCAAGTTTATCTACTCTAATACTAAAAATTTTATCTTCAAATGTTTTAATTAATTTTGGAATAAATTTTTCATATGTTAATTTAAAAGTTGGTTTAAAGTTATTCTTCAATGATAAATCAGCTCTATCCCCTTTATAAGAATCACTTAATTTATTTCTCCATAAATCATTATGAGGAGAATCTAAGCAAAATATTAATTTACTATTAGAAAATTCTTTCTTACCTACCAATTTTATTATTGATTCTAAATACATTTTTTCATATTTCTCAATAAAAATTTCGTTTTCAGACCAATCATATTTAGTGTCTTCTTTCTTTTCTTTATAAATTTCAGGTTGGTTTAAAGAAAACCATCTTAGTGTTGCGAAAAATCTATAGAAGGAAGTGTAGGATGCATCTACTAATATTAAAGAGTTCATAATTATATATTAAACTATTTAATATTTAAAATATTTTTCATTTTTTTCGTTTTATTAAAAATTTTTTATAATCATAATTAATAATGAGTGCAAAGTTTCCATTTCAAGAAAATATTGATGTTTTTGTAGGTGAAAAAACTGATAAAGAATATTGGCTAAAAATTTCTTCTAAAGATGCTACTGAAACATCACCCTTTGATTTTAATGTAAAATTTAATATGCCTATTAAGCAATATGAAACAGATACAAGTGGAAATATTATTAGTCAAAATTATAAAAAAGAAGCTATAATTGATAGTAAATATAGTGAAATAAAAAAGTTAGAAGTTACAGATGTTATTATTCCAAGATATATTCCAAATGATATTATTGGATTAAATTTTGACGGTATTAGTTTAGTAAATGCAAATGTAGATAATTCAACTAGTAGTAAGTTTTTAATATCTTGTTATCCTGGTGTATGCATGAAAACTGGTGAAAATTATGTTAAATTAACTAATTATAAAGATTGTATAGTTTTAACTGATATATCAAATAGTCAAAGTTTTATAGCAGATGATACTACTTTTAGATATAAAGATCTTAAAATAATAGATCATCTTACAATTGGAAGTGCTGTTTATCCTATTTCAAATATTACTAGAAACTTAATAACTATTAAAAATTTTGGTCAATCGACTATTTTACCAGATAGTTGTAAACTGATAATGGCTAATTATTATTCGAATATAATTTGTTATACAGCTGGAACTAATGTATCAGTTACTTCTAATAGTGTTACAATTAATAATTTCCCAATAGAAATGTTAGAAAATACATTTGCTTCTAATATTATAAGATTTTATGATGATGTTGGTGCTAATTATTATATGAAAGTATCAAGGTATGTTGATCTTTCTGGTAATACTAAAATTTATGGAACATATGATGCTAGTGGAAATACTTTAACTGGTAATATTACTTTTCAATTATTTGGTTTTGGAATGAGAGATTTAATTGATGATAGAATATTTTATTTAGAATTAGATCCTTTCGTTCCTGTAAAATCTTCTGCAACTGATAATCAATTAGATAGAATGTTTGGTGTTTTGTTTCCCTCTACTCAATCGAAAGAGTGGCTCTATCTTTCAGGAGAGCCGAAGGAATGTTTTTTACCAAGAGATTTAAGAAAATTAGATAAGATTACAATTAGAATTTTTGATTCCGATGGTAATGCAATTAATGATACTTTTAAGAATAAAACAGGTCTATTAAATAATAATTATTTTAAAAATATGTATACAACTGTAGTAATTAAAGTTGACGAAGTTGATAAGAGTTTAGTTGCAAAGAAAGCCTAAAAAAATCTAATTTGATTTTTTAAAATGGCCATATAAAATATTAGCAATCTCTTTATAATCTATATTACTTGTATTTAATTTTGTAATTTCACCACTAATGGGATTATACAAAATTATATTATTAATTTTCTTTAATTTTTTTTGTAATAAATAACCATAAATTAATGTTTGACAAATATTAGCAGTAGTCGCTATTTCATATTGATTAGTTTTGATTTCAATAATAGAATCATCTATTAATAAATCTATTTCTCCTCTAATATTTGCATGAGAAACATTATAATGTGATTTAATTTCAGTAGGTTTCATTTCAGTAATAAAATTAGAAAAATGATTACTTATTTTTTGATAGTGTTCAAACATATTTGAATTAATTAGAAAATTTTTCAAATCTTTGAAAATATTTCCTTCATCTTTCATACCAAAAGTTGCTATTGAAAAAATATCATCTAATAAATTCCTCCAATCAGTTAACTCATCATTATAATTTTGTCTTATTTTTTGTGGGAATTTTTCTAATCGATGAATAGTATTCAATTCAAATTTCTTCATATTTTTAGTAAAATTAATTTGAATTATTTTTGCAATTAGAAAATCATAAAAATTTCCAATAACTGATCTAGAATATCTAAATTTATCTAAATATTTTGGTATTTCAATACCAGAATGAATACTTTTTCTATCACATTCTAATTCTTTTAACTTTGGATAAATCTTACCAAAACCCAAATATTTTAAATAATTATTAACATCGTGAGAAATATTTCCAGACATTAGCATAAAATCATAATTCATTCCAATTGAATTATATAATTTTAGTTCAATCTCTCTAATAAATGGAGACATATTAAGATAACTACTTGGATTGAAACAATAATTGTAGGTAATAATTAAATTTTGTTTTGCTCTTGAACAAGCGACATAAAATAATCTTCTTTCTTCTTCTGTTTCATCTCCTTCTTGTTTAAAATAATTTGTTTTAATTGCTGGAAAATTATCTGAATCAACATCAATTAAATATACATAATCCCATTCCAAACCTTTTGCTCCATGGATGGTTGTTAAATAAATAGAATTATCCAAATTAATTTCAATTGATTGATTTAAATATAATTCTGTTATAAATTGTTGAATATTTGTAGTATTTAAATAACTTAATAATAAATGAATATCTTTAATCTTATCTTCTAAATGACTATTATTTTTTTTGGAAGACCATATTTTTTCTAAGAATAATAAAATATATCTAGCCTTTTCAATATCTTTCATAAAATTCATTTTATTAGTAATTATATTAAATAGTCCATCTAATTCTTTTAAATAATTAGCATAATTAGCTTGAGTATCTTTTAATTTTTTAATTGATTCTCTAATATTATTACTATTTTCTATTATTTGATGAGCTGAATTAACTCCAATTTGTAGAGATAATATTCTTTTCCAATGAATAGAACTTTTTTCATTTACAATTACAGTTAGGAATGCTAAGAAATCTTTAACATGAGCTTTATCTAAAATTGATAAACCAGTATGCTTTATTACTGTAATACCCTGTTTCACTAATTCTATTTCTATTTTATCTAATGAATTATTTTTTCTTGCTAAAATAACCATCTTAGAAATAGGAACACCATTGTTTTTATTTTTAATAATATCATTTATAATCCATTGATCTCTTTTACTATCATTTTCAAAACCGAAAATACTAGGTTTAACACCATCTGAAGGATTTACTGAAATGACATCTTTCTTATATTGATTTGTATTTTTAGCAATAATATCTTGAAAGAAATTTACTATTTGTTTAGTAGAACGATAATTTTTTTCTAAAAGGTACATTTTATTTGGTTTAAATTCTTTAGGAAAATTTAAAATGAATTTAACCGAACTACCTCTGAAAGCATAAATAGATTGTGCATCATCACCTACAACCATAATTCTTGAATTTTTTTTAAATTTACTTAAAATATAATGTTGAATTGGATTTACATCTTGATATTCATCAAAAAAAACAAATTTAATACTATCTTTATATTCTTTTGATCCTTTACTATCTAAAAAATTACAAAATAAAATCATTAAATCATTAAAATCTAATAAATTTTCTATCTTCTTTCTTTCTCTAAAAATTTTTATTATATCATTAATTTTATCTTCTAATTTTTCCAAATTAAAATCTTTTAAAATTTCCTTAATATCAAAAGGATAACTACTTGAAGCTTTATCTATAATATAACTAATTTTTGATTTAATTAAACCATTTTCTATATCATCATTATCTGATAAATTTTTATCACAAATATCTTTTAATAAATCTCTTGTTTCTTTTTCATCAATAACAGTATAATTAATATTATGGTATTTTTGTAAAATTCTATATGCGAGACCATGTAATGAGCCAATATAAGAAGGTAATTTAGTAGGAATTATAGATGATAACCTACCAGCCATTTCTTGACCGGCTTTCTTAGTAAAAGTAATTAATAATATATTAGTTGGATCTAATTTATCTTCAACTATTAATTTTATAAACATAGAAATTAATGTATGAGTTTTTCCTGAGCCTGGAGCAGCTACCGTAACAATATTTTTCTCAGTAGCATTTACAACACTTAATTGTTGTTCATTTAATGTTAAAGAATCCATAATTTCTTTATGATCTGAATCTATTATTTTTCTTTCAGTTTCTAATAATTTATTTTGTAAATCAAATAACTTTGAATTAATTTCGGAAATTTGATTCAAAATACCATCCCTTTCAGTTTTTAAATTTTCCATTATAATAATGTTGGTAATGATTCTTTATATGAGAAAAATAAATTATATAATTAGAATTAAAGAAATAGTAAAATTTTATATATATGTATTTGTTAAAAGAAAATTCTGCAAATAGCGAATCACCCTATTTTGTAAAATTAGAATCAAAAGATAATTATTTATTTTTTCCCGAATTCAATGTCGCTAAATGGTTTTATGAATCTGGAATAGCTGAAAAATCATTAATTAATAATATGTTAGAAACAATGATTCATAATAATAAAGATTTTATAGATATTGGTGCACATGTTGGAACTTATAGTTTTTTATTAGGAAAGAAAGCCAATCATACTTATTCTTTTGAATGTAATCCTAAAGTATTTTGTTATCTTGCTGCTAATATAGCACTTCATCATCTAGAAGATAAAATAACACCCTACAATTATGCTTTGGGAAATAAAGAAGATAAAATGGATTATTATATTCGATCTAATGATGGAGGTGGTAATGGTTTGAAAAAGTTAAATAATAATGATGATAATTTAAAAAAAATTAAAATTGATGTTAAAACATTAGATTCATTTAATTTAACTAATATAGGTTTTATTAAATTAGATGTAGAAGGATTTGAAAGAGAAGTATTAGAAGGTGGATTGGCGACATTAATTCAAAATAATTATCCTCCTATTCTTTTTGAATCATGGGGTGATTGGAAGAAAGATGCAAATACAAAAGAATTAAGAGAAGAATTATTTTATTTTTTAAAAAATATTGGTTATGAAATAAAAGCTTTAATTGATAAAAATTATCCGGATATGTATTTAGCTATATATAAATTATAATAAATTAAATTATAATAATTTTAATCTAATAAATAATAATGAATAATGGATGTAAATTACCAAACTGTTTTCCAGCCTCAATGGATAAAATTTACGAAACTTTTAACGATCCAATGACAGATGGATGTCCAAATATTCCAGGATTTCCTGCACCCATGACTAGATTACCAGGTCAAAATAATAATTTATGTTATAATGTGTTTAGTATAGCAACACCTTTAGAAAATAACACTTGTCCATTTGATAAAGTTTTATTGATTGATCCTACAGTAAAACTTTGTATTGATAAACCTGTAAAACCAAATTCTGGACTTGGTTCAGATCCTCCTACAGTGGCTAACCCTGCACCTCCTACAGTGGCTAGTCCCACACCTCTTACAGTGGCTAGTCCCACACCTCTTACAGTGGCTAGTCCCACACCTCTTACAGTGGCTAACCCTGCACCTCTTACAGTGACTAACCCTGCACCTCCTACAGTGGCTAGTCCCACACCTCTTACAGTGGCTAACCCTGCGCAAACAAGCATATCGTCTGCAGGCGCTAACCCAACACAAGAAAAAAAAGATTTAGATGATTCCACAGGGGCTAGCTCTGCTCAATTAATACCAGGTATAGATAATAAAATGCTCATGATAGGTGCTGGAATTTTTATGATAGTTTTAGTGGTTTTAATTATGTAATAATTATTTAAAGCAGTTGACGGTATGGACTAAACTTGAAAAAATTGATCTTTATTTAAATAAATATTATTTAAATAAATATTATGTCAAAAAAATGGTATATTATAGAGGGGAATATAGGCTCGGGAAAAAGCACACTTTTAAATATTCTAAATGAAATGAAGAATGTTGAAATAGTTCAAGAACCAGTAGATAAATGGTTAGAATTAAAAGATACAAATAATGTAAATCTATTACAACATTTTTATCAAGATATGGAAAGGAATTCTTATTTATTTCAAACAATGGTTTTTAAAACCAGAGTTGAAGCTTTAGATAAACCACAAATTGAAAACATAAGATTTAGTGAAAGATCTATCTGGACCGATAGATTTGTTTTTGGGCGAATGTGTTTAGAAGATAATAAAATGAATTCAATTGAATCAGAATGCTATAAACATTGGTTCCAATTTTTAGAAAGTAAATTTAAACCTAAACCAGATGGAATAATTTATATTAAGTCATCTCCAGAAAAATGTTTAGAAAGAATTAGTAATAGAGGAAGAGGAGAAGAAGACAAGATTAAATTAGAATATTTACAAAGATTAGATACTCTTCATAATGAATGGTTTAAAAATTGGAAAGAAACACCGGTTTTAATATTAGATAATGATAAAGATAATAATTGGGTAGAAATTATAGATAAAATAAAATTTTTAATTAAGGGTGAAGATAATGATGTTGGTTATAGTTATTTTGGAGTCTAATAATATTTAATAGTTATGCCTTTTCTACTTTCATCTTGTAATCCATTAGAACATTCTTTATATTCATTTATTTTAAAAACATTATCAGAAATAAGTTTTTCAATCTTTGTATTATCTCCCTCTAAATATTTTTTAACACAGGTTAAGAATAAACATTTAGATGCTAAAACAGTAATATATTGAATTGTTCCATCAATATCTTTAATTTCACATTGTTTTTTAATATCAGACATTTTTTTCCCTAAAAAATATTCTTTAATATTTTCTATTGGAATCCTAACTAATTCATTTGTTTCATAATAAACATTATCCATTTTAAATTTTTTTAATAATTCTTTATTATTATTATAAATTTTTGTACTTACATTTGGGAGTCTTAACACATAGCAACCAAATAAACCTGGTTTTCTTTTTCCAGATAGTCTTCTACCAGGTAGTTCAATGAAAGACTTATTTTCTTTAGCTTCAAGCAATTTATTTATTGCGATAGAAAATAACATTTTACTTTCTTCAAACAATTCTCTACTTGCTGTTTGTTCAAGTGAAATATCTTTAATATCAATACCACCACCTGGTATATCACAATAATATTTACCTTTATTTATACCAGAAGGAACATACATTGAAGATTTAAATAATACTATACAATCTTTATTTGAGTATTTATTAATTATTAGCACACCTGCACTATTATATTTTTTGTCATTTATTTCTAGAATTTTTTCATTAAGTGTTTTGGAAACATCTTTTGAATCCATAATATAATTAATATTTTAATTATAATTATATTATTGTCAATTTTTTTTAATATAAACTATTTTTTAATATAAACTATTCACGTGTACTGGTTTTTGTTCATTCTCATAATAAAAATAGTCAGAGGATTTTTGTTGAAGTATGAAATCAATTAAACAATTAATTTCAATAAAATTACATTTAATTTTAAATAATTTTTTACCGTATCCATCTAGACAAATAGTAGATTCTTTTGAAAAATTTACAGATTGAATGGAATTTGTATTTACTTTATTATCTTTTGATTTATTTAAAATAGCATAAACTAAATCATTAAAATTACATAAAGTATGAGATAAATTAAAATAGTTAGCTATTTCTTTTGAAACTGATATTTTTTTATTATAAGATTTATTATTTTCGTTAGCCTCGTCTATATTTTTATAAATATATTTATTAACATATCCAATAATACTTTGATCTGCAAAAACATTATTACTAGAATCAATTAAATAAGAACCTGAACTATTATTAGAACCATCGCTAAAATAATAACTAGTTCCAGAATAACCTAAAAATAAAGTTTTATTTTTTACTCCATAGGGTTCGAATTGATAACTACTATCACTAATATAATGAGGGCCGGTACCTGAATAATGAGGACCGGTACCTGAATAATGAGGACCAGTTGCACCAGTACCTGAATAATGAGGACCGGTACCTGAATAATGAGAACCGGTACCTGAATAATGAGAACCAGTTGCACCAGTACCTGAATAATGAGGACCAGTTGCACCAGTACCTGAATAATGAGAACCAGTACATGAACATATAGGACCAGAACTTAATTGTACATTTAAATTAAAGCCACTTAAATCTTTCATATTAACTTAAATTAATTCTAATCTTTAGATAATTTATCTTTCAAACTCTGTAAGAATTGTTTTGAAATGAAAGATGGTTCAACTGGTATAAATTTTAATGCAACTCTAGTAAAAAAGTAATATTCAGCTAATCCAACAAATGAAAATACAATTAAATTATCTATGGTAATTTTTTGAAGCTCTAATTCACTATTGCAATTATATTTTAATATTAAAACTACAACTATAAATCCAACCCATAAAAGTCCTACAGATAACATGATCATATTAAATACTCCATCATTATGGGCTTTAACAGTTGAATCTTGTTTAGATAAAATTTTTTTAATATTATTGATAGGTAAAAATTTAGTTAATAAAATAAAATTAGAGTTTGTTTTCAAATCAGATAATTTATCTTTTAATTTATCATTAATTAAATGCGATACTTCACCGTTAAAAGCATTACTAGAAACTTTCGAAATAAATTTTATAAAAAAAATACTTAAAAATGTATATAAAATCAAAAAATGCAAAAATAAATTAATATTGAAATTTACATTGTATAAATTATTTTTTACTATATCAAGCATATATATTATTTTATAAAATTAAATTTAAATTAAATTAATTTTCTGGAAATAAAGCATGAACACAAAAAGGAAATTTTTCTTTCATTAAATCATAAACAGCTTTAGCAAATTCTTGAATTTCTTTTTGAGCATGAGGATCTAATCTTAAATTACATAATCTGCTATAAGCACTCAAAGAAGCAGTTTCAATAAATTCTGTATACATACCTTGAGGTAAAATAGATCTGGCAATCTCAGGTGCAACATTTGATTTTAATAATAAATCATATGTTTTTAAAGATTCTTCAACAGCTTTTTCGTAAATTTTTTTAATATTTTCATTATCTGCAATTGAACATGATTTCGATCCTTGCTTTAAATTAGTATCTCTTTCTCTAAATTCTTCTGGAATCCAAATTTCAGGGACAGAATCAACATATCTTCTACTGACTTCATTTCTAGCAAAACCAATAGTATGTCTGAACCATTCTCTGGCAACAAAAATTGGCATTTTAATTCTAAATCTTAATTGTGGATGAAAGAATGGACTGATATGATTATTTTTAGCTAAATATTTTACTAGAGATTTATCTTTATCACTAAATTCATTGGATTCTTTATTGAAAGAAACTCTTGCAGCATTTACAACTGTAAGATCAGTTCCAAAAGTTTCTAAGAGTTCAACATACCCTGCATTTCCGATAGTTATAGACATTACCTTCAAAAAATGTATAATTATTAAAAAATTTTACAATTTTTTATTCTAATTAATTATATAATGTCTTTACCAAATGAAATTAATATTGAATATCCTAAATTTATAATAAATTTTTTAATTGCAACTTGTTTTGCAACTTCTTTCATAGCTTTCTTTTTCTTTACATATGCTAAAAATGTTGAGAGACAAATTGTAGTTGATAATGTAAATTATCTTATTGATGATCTAACCTCAAATTTAATATCTTTTACTAATGACGATACTAAAGAATTATTAATTTCACAAATAAATAGTATTAATTTAGGAGACATGTCAGAAGAGGATAAAAAGGTAGAAGAATCAAACAAAAAATTATTAACACAATCATTTAAATTATTTGGAACTTTATTAATAATAAATTTAACATTAGCTTATATAATTGCAAGATTTTATGAAATTAATTTTGAACAAATTTTGATTTCTAACATTATGTTATTATTTGCAATTGCTCTTACTGAATATTTTTTTCTTGATTATATAATTATTCATTATATCTCAGTCGATCCAAATAGAATAAAAGGAGCAATATTTGATAGTATTTTTGATTTAAATCACTAAAAAATTGTGTTAAAAAGATATTATTATTTTTAATAATATAATTTTAATGTGTGGTATTTGGACTTTTATTAAATTAGCGAAAGAACAAAATTTAGATATATCAAAACTATTCCAAGATTTCTGGAATATTAAAATGAGGGGCCCGGATAATTCATATTTAGAAAATTATAATAATGTTTGGGTTGGATTTCATAGACTTGCAATTATGGATTTATCTTTTGCTAGTAATCAACCATATGTTTTACAACAAAAAGATAAAACTATTGTATTTATTTGCAATGGTGAAATTTATAATTTTAAGCATTTAATTGAAAAGTATGATTTACCGATACAAAATAATAGTGATTGTATGACGATTCCAGAATTATATCTTAAATACACTTGTCAAAACAAATTAGATAAATTTTTAGAATTATTTGAAAATGAAATTAAAGGAGAATTTGCATTTGTTCTATTTGAATTTGATAAATTACAAAATTTACGAATGATTATGGCTGGTAGAGATCAAATAGGCATTAGACCATTGTACTATCACGATGTTAATGAAAATTCAAATGGTATAATTTTTAGTTCTGAAGTAAAAGGTACTAATAATTTTAAAGATAAAATAGAAGAATTTCCACCGGGAACAATTAAAATATTTCATGGAAATAATTTTTTAGAAAAGAAAACATTTGAATTTAAACTTATTTATAATATTGAAAAAACATTAAACAGCGAAGAAATATTTTGTACAAAGATAAAAGATAGCATAGTAAATGCTGTGAAATTGAGATTAGATGCCGATAGACCATTAGCATTCCTATTATCTGGAGGTGTTGATTCTAGTTTAGTTGCTGGTATTTCTGCTAAAATATTAGGAAAACCAATTAGAACTTTTTGTTGTGGCATGAATGAAGGTACAGATTTATTTTTTGCAAGAAAAGTAGCAAATCATATTGGATCAATTCATACTGAAGTATTTTTTACACCTGAAGAAGGATTAGCAGCAATCAATGATGTAATCTGGACAATTGAATCTTGGGATACAACTACTGTTAGAGCATCTGTTGGACAATATTTAGTTTCAAAATATATTGGACAAAATACTGATGCCAAAGTAGTATTAGTAGGAGAAGGTCCAGATGAAGTATGTTCTTCTTATTTATTCAATTGGTATGCACCAGATGATTCAAACTCTATTCACAACACAGCTAAAGAATATGTTGATAAAATTCATTATTACGATGGTAGAAGAGCTGATCGTTGTGTTAGTAGATGGGGATTAGAAGGTAGAGTACCGTTATTAGATCCAGATTTTATTTCAGAATATTGGAAGATTCCTAGTGAACAAAGACATCCTAAATTTAAAAATATGGAAAAATGGTGGTTAAGAAAAGCATTTGAAGGAGAGAATATTATTCCGGATGAAGTTTTATGGAGGAAAAAAGAAGCATTTTCTGATGGTGTAAGTAGTAAAGAAAAATCATGGTTTCAAATTATTCAAGAATATATTGAACCTTTAGTATCAAATGAAGAAATGTTAAATGCTAAACTAAAATATCCATTTTGTACACCTCAAACTAAAGAAGCATATTACTATAGAAAATTATTTTGTGATTTTTTTGGGGAAAATAGACAAACTATTTTACCTAATTATTGGCAACCTAAATGGGATATAAAAGGTAATGAAATAACAGAATATGTGGATCCGTCTGCCAGAACATTAAAAATTTATAATTAATTAGATTAATTAAAATTAAAATCTATTTTATTTTAATATGTCTTCTTCTGAAAAAAAAATAAATAATGTTTCATGGTCGTGTAGTCCTTTGAAAAATAAACTAGAAAATTTTACAAATGGGTGTTCTGGTCCAGTATGTGGTTTACCATATATTAAAGCTGGATTAAATTGTAATGATGAAGAAATTGCTATTTTTAATAAAATGGTTGCAGATGCAAAAGATTGTTGTATAAATCCTAAACCAAAAAACTTAGAGCCTTTTGTACCTACATTAAGGGTTGATGAAAAAAATATAAATAACACTATACCTCTTCCAAATATAAATAATCCTAATCCAAATGTAAATAAACCTCCAAATAACACAATACTTCTTCCAAATAGAATAATGCCTCCTCCAAATACAATGCCTCTTCCAAATATAAATGTTCCTTTACAAAATACAAATATTCCAGAAAAGTTTAGTAATATTAATAATTCTAATTATTTATTTGATTCTTATGATTCTAATAGTAATTTTGAAAGTAATCTTTATAATTATAAATTATTAAACTAACAAAATAATTTAAATATACTTTTTTCTAGAAACTAGTATATGAATAAATATATAAATAATTTTTTTAATTTTCTAAATTCATTTACAATTGATATTGATATTGGAAAAAATTTAAATGCAACATTTGAATTAAATAGAAATATTACAGAAAATTTTTCAAAGAGTGATAGATATGGTTATTCTTTTTTTAAAAGTGGAGATACTAAATTATATCAACAAGTAATTGATTCCGATTTAATTCCAGATTTTATTTACCAAAATAAAAAATATAAATATAAAGATTTTAAAATAAAACCAAAATTTTTAAAGGAATATAAAAATAGTACTAGATATAAATTAGGTGATGTTGTTAGCTATAAAAAAAAATTTTATATGAATCTTGTGATTCCTAAAGAAAAAAAAAGTAAAAAAGTTACATTTAGTACATATTCACAAAATATTAATCCTGTAAAAAAATTTGGAGATTATACAGTATGGAAAAGAATAAATTATTATAAAGCACCACTAAAATATAAGAAATCTGATCTTTACGCAGATACTCTTCCAGAAAATATAACAATTGGTCAAGTTTTAGATGATTCTAATCCTGATAACATAATTAAAATAACTTGGAAAGATGAATATGAATCATTTACTGCATATTCTTTAGGTGATTTAGTCACTTTAAATAAAAAAGGGTATGTTAATTTAAGCTTAAAATCAATGATTCAAGAACCTCCCAATACAAATAAAACAACATGGAAATCTGTTGTTATGGATTTACCTCCTGCTTATACAGCTTATGTAATGGCTAAAGTTATTCCTAGTACAGTTATCGAAGGTAAATTTATTTTACCTTCTTCTGTACCAACTGAAATTAGAGCTTTATATAAAGCAAAAAACTTAGGTAAATATAATCCTTCAACTCAATATAAATTAGGAGATATAGTATCATATAAAGATTCTTATTTTATTAATTTATTAAAAGATATTCCATATTTCGCTGGTATTCCTACTAGTAATAAACAACATTGGAAAGAAGTTCGTATTAAAAAGCCTTCCAAAAATGATAATGATGAAGATGAAGAAGATATTGGTTTGGTTGATGATAATGAAGACTTGCCAGAAGACAAAAATGTAATTGAAGATTTTGCTTAGATTTTTTATAAATTAAATAGGTCTACAATAAGGTTTTTCTTCATATTTTGTTCTAATACATTTAATCAATTTACTAAAATTATCAAGATAATAAACATCTTTATTATCTTTATTTTTTATAAAATTTATTTTAATAATAAATAATTTCATATCTTTATTATTTTGCATCCACCAGGGAATCATATTTGATATTTTTAATAGAATAGCAATAGGTTTTATATAAGTAGAAATTTTCTTCTTAAAATTAGGAATTGGTCTTGCTTTTCTAATAATTTCTAGGTGTTCATCTTTAAATTTACAAACCCAATAATAAGGCTCAGTTGGATTATTTTTAAGTTCATTAATCTCATCATGTTTTTTAACATCTAGAACATATTCAGTTTTGATAATATCAATTACATTATTTTTTGGATCTTGTTTTCCAATATAATTCATTAACTCATTTCTAGTGGATGAATTATTAAAAAGATCTACTAATTTTTGAGCATATCGATCATGAATATGATTCCATTTTTTCATATCTAGCTTAAATTGTTGTTTTTTTGCTTTTAATTTTGTTTTTTGAAGTAAATACCTTTCATATATTGGTGTGTATCTTTTTATTTTAAAAGGTGTATAATTAACATTTAAAAGTTCTACAGAAATTGACTTATGAATAGATTCAATATCATCACTATAGATATATTTATTAATTACTTTCTTAATTTCAGATTTTATAAAATTTATATCAATTTCTCCTTGAAACGGAATTCCAGAAATAGTTCCATCATCATTAATTCCAATATAAAAATGACCCGCACTTGATTCCGAATCTTCATTTAAAAATGCAGATGCATACTTAGCAACATAAATTTTAAAGTACTTTTTTAAGGATTCAATTATCATATCATTAAAACACCAAATAGATGACTTGATTAGATTCTCAGCTTCATCTTCATCTATTTCTAGACCACTATGGTTGAAAGTAAATTCTTTATATTCATTTTCAAGTGTTTCTATACCAAAGTTATCTCCAAATTGCATAATCATTAATAATATCTTATTAAAAAAGTTTATTCAATTTTTTTATCAAAACTACATAAATGAATAAATTTTATTATAATAATGATTTTATTATATTTTTTATATATAATTCTAAGTTTCATATTTTATTTAATAATTAACACATGTGCTACTATTAAATTTTTGTGTAACTATGATGAAATACAAAAAAATGAAATTAATACAGATTAATTGAAATCTATTTATTTAATGTCAAATATACCATTTTTTATTATATTTACCAAACCAAATAAACATAAAATTGAGACCATAATTAATTCTGACAAAGGAACATCTTTAAATGATGTTAAAAATAAATTAATATATTTAATTCAAGAAGAATTATCAACAATATCCACACTACCTGAAAACTATAATGATTTATTACCTATATGGTATTCAAATATTTCTGCTGATTCTGAACCTTTTGATTATAAAATATTTAACGATGGTGATTGGTGCAAACCTTGGACATTAGAAGAACTTTATGATGGAGCATATGAAGTATTATATAAATTAGAATTAATTGAAGGATATATAAATACTGAAAATAAGAATTCTGATGAAGAATGGGAAGAAGTTGTTAATTAAAATAGGAATAAAAAGTTGAATATTAATTTTCTTTTATTTAATTTATTATAAATATGCTCTCTATAGAACAAGTTTATAATAAAATTTCTAATCAATTTGACCGTACTAGAATAAGAATTTGGGGGTCTGTTAAGAATTTTTTAAATTCAATACCAGCTCAATCTTCTATTTTAGAAATTGGATGTGGGAATGGAAAAAATATGTTATTTCGTAAAGATCTAGACTTTCATGGGATAGATTTATCAGAAAAACAAGTTGAAATATGTAAGAGTAAAAATCTTAATGTTAATGTTGCCAATATGACAAGTTTACCATTTAGTGAAAATCAATTTAACTATGCTATATGTATTGCAACTTATCATCATTTAGATAATGATATTGATAGAAAGAAATCATTAGAAGAGATTTATAGAATATTAAAAAAAAATGGTAGAATTTTACTAACTGTTTGGGCTATAGAACAAGATTTAGATTCTCATGTAAGTTTTAAAAATCGTGATGAAATGGTTCCATGGAAAAATAAAGACGATGGTAATACTTATTATAGATATTATCATGTTTACGGTAAAAATGATTTGGAAGAAGAGATAAAAAGATTGTGTCCTAGATTTAAAATCGAAGTTATAGATTTTGAATTAGGAAATTGGTATGTAATTCTTTCTAAATAATAACATTTCTATTAAAATTTTTTTTTATTAAATAATCAAAATAATATACAAAAACTAAAGCACCAAAAAAATTATGAAGACTTATCAAACAATCAAATATATATAAAAGCATTGTATCATAATAACCAAAATAAAATAATAAAAAGGTACTCCTTATTGGGCCTATTATACCTTCAGTTATTAAAGGCATGAAATTTAAAACATATTGACTCTCTGAATTTAATCTTAAACAGGTATTACCTAAATTACAAAAAAAGATACTGTATATTAAAAAAGCAATTAGTATTTTTATCATTATATATTATTTGAAAATTTTCTTTATTTAGATAAAAGGTTAAGATATTTTTTAGAATTTACAAATTCAATTAATTTATTTTTTGCCAAACAAGTTGAATTTTTATTAGTTAATAAAACTGCGCTAATTTCATTAGGATGTTCACTTTGACTTATATCTGAACCAAAAAATTTTAGCCAATCATTAGGCGGTTTGTTTAACATTTTATCTTCTTTTTCATCATACCAAATAATTGGTGTGTTATTTAAACGGGGATTGTTAGGATCATTATAAATGGGAACTGACCACCATCTTTTATTCCATCTACACCATGGTTTATCATCTGTATCTGGATTAGATCTTCTTTTTTTTATTAATTCTTCAGGAATAAAAAGAGCAGGTTTTTCAAATATTTCATAATTCCATTGATTATTATAAAATTTTTCCCAATCATTTGAAAAGTTTTTTTGAAAAATATGAACACTTTCATGAAAAAGAGTATCAGTATCAGTCAATCCAGTTGGCATTGCAATTACATTCTTATTTCTGGTATGTGGTAAGCCATTTTCACAAGATTCTGGTACTGTCCAAATCCAAGCTGATACTGTACCAAATTCTCTCATTTCTTTTTTAATAGGTGTACAAACTGCATCTTCTCTAGCTTTATAATCTAAATCATTCCATTTAGCAGACCAATTGTAATTTTCTTCATCTCTAATATTAACATCCGAAAAATTTTCTATATCATAGTCATTCATGAAACAGTAAAGAAAAATAATAATAAAAATTATTAATAAATATTTATACATTATAAACATTTAGATTATTTTAATTGATATAAATAAAGAGTATTTTCAATCGCACCTAATAATTCATCTTTAATATTTAATAATTCAGGAGCATTAATTTTAGAAGGTAAACCTTCTAAATAATTTTTGGCATGAATTAACATTGATTCCGCACCTTCGTCAGTAATATAGGCTGGGCTTATTTTAATACTAGTTAAAATGGGTTTAACTTTATATTTCCCTATAAAAACTTCAACAAATTTATCAATTAAAGGTAATAAACTACCTCCCAAGTCGTCAGAAGCTTTATGTCTAGGGTAAGAGTTAGTATTCCAATGATAGAGTTTTAAGTTTATTTGGATAGTAAAGAAAAATTTAGTAATTTCATTTAAATTTTGTTGATTATTCATATATTAAAACTAGATTATTTTTATAAAAAAAATTATAATTATCTCTTTCTTTGAGTAGCTAATTGAACTACAGCACTAACTTTCTTTCCCCCTTTGGTAATTACAGCAGTTTTCTCTACAATTTGTTCTTCCTCTTGATCCTCTTCTTCATCTTCTTCGTCGTCATCATTATCATCTTCGTCCTCGGAATTACTATCTCTAATCATTTGAAGAGCCATTTTTTCATCTTTTAGCTCCAAAACTATTTTTTTAAGTTCTGCAATTTGATTTTCTAAGTTTTCAATTCTTTCGTTAGTATAATCTCTAAAATCTTTCATATTTTGTTCCATAGTAATTTTAATGGTTCTTTTGAAACAAAATGGTTTAGATTTATAAGTAAAATTAATAATATATTCTTTATTTTCAAAAATATGACTTACTGAACATTGTTCATCGGAATAATCATTAAATGATTGTTCTACAATTTCTAAATAGTTATCTCTAATTTCCTCTGGAAACATTTCTGGGATAACCTCACCGGAATAATAGTGATCTCCCATATCGATTTTAATTGTGTTGTTTTTTAGTGTATAAAGCATTAGGATTAAAGCATTAGAAGTTTAATAAAATTATATCAATTTTTTTAAGCAAATCCGTAGACTTGTTTAAAAAAATTGATTTAAAATAACCCAACCATTTAAATTAATAAATAATAATATGTCAAAGATTTTAGTTATCGTTGAATCGCCTGGTAAAATCAAAAAAATTAATGAATACCTTGGATCTGATTATATTGTGAAAGCTTCGTTTGGTCACGTTCAAGATTTAGATAAAAAAACTTTATCAATTGATGTTGATAATAATTTTACCCCTTTTTATATTATTTCTCCTGATAAATCGAAAGTAGTAAAAGAATTAAAAGATTTAGCAAGTAAATGTCAGGAAGTAATTCTAGCATCAGATGAAGATAGAGAGGGAGAAGCTATAGCGGGTAGTTTAAAAAGTGTTCTCAAATTGAAAGATCCTAAAAGAATTGTTTTTCACGAAATTACTAAGAAAGCTATTACAGATGCTGTGGACAATCCTAGATTAATTGATCAAAATTTAGTAGATGCCCAATGTGCTAGAAGACTTTTAGATAGATTAATGGGATATAAAATTAGTCCTATTTTATGGTCTTACAAAATTGGTGAAAGTGCTGGGCGAGTTCAATCAGTTGTAGTTCGTATTTTAGTTGATAAAGAAAAAGAAATAGCAGATGCAATCTCTGAGCCATTTTTAAAAACTACCGCTGATTTTAGCATTAAAGATACTAAATTTAATGGTACTTTAAACTATCAATTTACTAAAATAGAAGATGCAAATACATTTTTAAAATCAATTACTAAAGATACTATTTTTAAAGTTATTTCAGTTGAAAATAAACAATCAATTAGAAAACCATCTGCACCATTTATTACTTCTACATTACAACAAGATGCTTCAACTAAAATGGGCTTTGCAGTAAAAAGAACTATGGATGCTGCACAAAAATTATATGAAGCTGGTTTAATCACTTATATGAGAACTGATTCGACTAATTTATCAGAGGATGCTTTAAAATCTTGTGAAAAATATATTAAAAAAGAATTTGGTAAAGAATATTCTGATATGAAAACTTATACATCTAAAAATAAAGGAGCTCAAGAAGCACATGAAGCTATTCGTCCAACTCAAATTGATAAATCGGATCCTGAATTTAATTCATCTGATGGGGATCAGCAAAAAATATATCAATTAATTTGGAAAAGAACTGTTGCTAGTCAGATGGCTAATGCAAAAATAAATATTCAAACAATTTCTATTGATGCACTTAAAAATAAAACATCATTACTTGTTTTTAAAAGTAAACAATATAATTTTATATCTAGTTTAGAAAATATAGAATTTGATGGATTTTTAAAATTGTATGATAATTCTAATGAAGATGATGAAACAGTTAAAGGTAAAATAGAAATAAAAGAAAAAGATATCATTGATATGAATAAATTAAAAGTCGCTGAAGAATATACTAAATTACCTTTAAGATTTAATGAAGCTGGTTTAATTAAATTTCTAGAAAAAAATGGTATAGGTAGACCTTCAACATATGCTTCTATTATTACTAAAATTATAGATAGAAAATATGTTGAAATAAAAAACATAGATGGTGTTAAAAAAGATTCCAAATGTTTAGAATTAACAAATAATAAAACTTTTGCTATCAAAGAATCTGTTAAGGAAATAAGAGTTGGTAAAGAAAACAAAAAATTAGTTCCAACTGAAGAAGGTTTAAAAGTAATTAAATTTTTATTAGAAAATTTTGAACCAATTATGGATATTAAGTTTACTGCAGATTTTGAAGAATATTTAGATAAAATTGCCGAGGGTAAAGCCAAATGGTATAATATTTTAAATCAATTTTATCAATTATTTAATCCAATTTGTATAAAATTAAATAAAGAAGTCAAAGCAAATTCAACAATTACTAATGCAGATAAATCTTTAGGAATAGATGAAGAAACAGGACTAGAAATTTTTACTGGTGCAGGAAAATTTGGACCATATGTTAAAAGATTAGAATCTTCTGATTCTATTAAATGGAAATATGCTTCAGTTAAAACTGATCATATTTTATTAGAAGAGGCAATATTATTATTAAAATATCCTGTATGTTTAGGAACATTTAATAAGAAATTAGTGTTATTACACAAAGGGCAATTTGGCTTATATGTTAAATATGGTGATCAAAATATTGCCATTAAAGACATAGAAGAAGAAGATATAGATTTAAATAGTATAAAACCATTATTAGAAGGTGGTTCATCTACAAAATCATTTACTGTAAAAAATAAAATAATTAATGTTAAAAGTGGTCAATATGGTCCATATCTTCAAGTAGTTTCAGGTAAAACTAAATCAAATATACCAATACCTAAAAGCTATGATATTGAAGAAATATCGTTAGAAGATGTTTTAACAATAATTGCTGATAAAAATGGTACCGAGAAAAAGACAGAACCAAAAAAAATTGATAAAAAAAAATAATATTTTTATATTAGAATTATTATGACATTAAATCAGTTTAAGGGTATTAGAATTTTTTTCAGAACTTATAAAAAAATTATAGAAGTAAATATTAATCCATATGAAAATTTATATGATATAAAAGAAAGGTTAGGTCTATCAGATAAAACATTATATTTTAATAAGAAGGAATTAAATTTAAATTATGTTTTAGCTGATTACAATATTTGTAAAGATGATACTATATTAGCTTTTTGAAAATATAAAAGCTTTTTGAAAATATGTTTTTTTATTTTAAATCTGTTGTGATTCATATCTATATGCTTGTTTTCTTGCACTCAATAAAGAAGGTGTTCCATCTTGTTCAAGAGTAGAATCGTAAACATTACCAATCATTTTGTTGAAATGATTAATAACCATATCACGATTTGCTTTAATTGTAATTACCTCTGATACTTTATTTACAAAATTGTGAAGTTCCTTATAATTAGGGTGAATTTTGCTAAACTCTTCTAGAATAGCCAAATTAATATATTTCATTAATATTTCAATACTAATATCATTTGAAATAGGACTAATTAAATCAGAATCAAGATAATAATAATTTCCAGATTTTTCAACTGGAATATATTCTCCATTTTCTAATTGAATATAATTACAATTAATACCATTAATTATATCTTCAATTAATTTATCCATCTGATAAATATATTTTAAAAAGCATTCAAAACCCCGATTGCCTGAAAATAGAGCACAAGCAGGACCATCTGCATCGCTTCCTATTGCAATAGAAATAGCATTAGATCCAGATTCTCTTACCATTTGTCCTATTTGTTTTATTGCTTGATGAGCTAATTCCTTAGGTTCGGTAGGAAGACCATCTGATATAAAAATAATAGAAGTATAATTTACTTCTGATTTTAAAATTTTCTCAACTTCAGGAACTAGAGGTGTCATATATGTAGAATTATCTGGATCAGGAATTTGATCAATTTTACACATAGGTAATACTTTATTATTGAAAGGAAGTACATCTAATTCAAATCCATAACTTGCTATTTTATCTAATATCATTTTGGTTGCTTTTAATTTAGAATATTTTACTTCTTCTTTAAGATTTATGAAATCTGCCATTGAACCAGTTGTGTCTAGAATAATTGCAACTTTATTATTTAAATTTTTTTTTTTAATATTATCTGTTTTTCCAATATTAAGAACATTGTGAAAATTTAAGCCTGAATTAATTTTAGGGAAGATAACTTTAGTGTTTGTATTTGTCATTATACAAAAATAAATATTATAAAAATATATTTGTTCAATTTTTATTTAATATTATAAATTATATTTTCTATATAAAAATATATAATGGACGATTACGCAACAGTTCCTACTATTCAAAATGCAAATTGTGCTGTTCAAAGTGTTAATAATAATGTTCAAGGTGTTTATAATAATGTTCAAGATGTTAATAATAATGTTCAAGATGTTATTAGTAGTGTTCAAGATGTTAATAATAATGTTCAAGATGTAAATAATAATGTTCAAGATGTTAATAATATTTTTCAAGATGGTTATAATAAAGTTCAAGATGTTTATAATAATGTTCAAGATGATTATAATATTAGATATGGTAATGCAAGAGAAAATAACATGAGAGACAATAATATGAGATATAAAAGTGTATTTCGTTTTAATCCCGCACCTCCTATGTTTGTTGTATTTCACACAATAATTTCAGTTTTCGCTATTTATTTATCTTTCAAATGTAATAATGGAGTAAATATTGGTGAATTATTAGTTGCTATTTTATGCCCTGTTTTATATGTATTATATAAAGTAGCTATTTCTCCTGATTTATGTGGAATTCGCAAATAAATAAAAATACTTTTGAACTTTACTATAAAAAATATTTAATAATTTAATTTAATAATGCTATTATTAAATTATTTAATTAAAATAATTCATTTTATTATAATTTTAATCATTGTTTCATCTCCTGGAATTAATGATTATGATATTAAAAAACTTGTTTTAGGTTTCTTACTTTATTTATTATTTCAATATATAACAGGTTTTAATAGATGTGGACTTACTGAATTAGAATATTATGTAATAGGTGAAAAATATAAAGAAGGATTTATTTATAGAATAGTAAACCCAATGATTCAAGTATCAGAACATTATTTTGATAAATGTTTATATATTGTTCATATAGGATTAATTATTATTTTAGTTTCTCAAATTATAATGTTAGATCGCAATAATATCTATTACCAATAGATTGTTTAACAAATTTCTTTGCTCTAGTAATTAACCATCCACTTACTTGATTATCTAATTCCTTTAATAAATTTTCCATTAGAGAAACATCTGCATGAGAACCCTTAGCCATTTCATTATATACAGATTTTAAAATAGGATCATATTTAGTTTGATTTACAGAATAATAATAAATTCTATCTTTAATAATTGGATAAAAATCTTTACCTTTTTCATCATATTCTTTAGTATATTTACACCATAAATGAGGTGGTAGTTGAGCCAAAGAAACACTCCAATGGTGTACAGGTTGACCTTTTCTAACACGAGGTAAAGCTAATTGCCATCCTTCTGCAATATCATCTTGATTTAATGGTTTGATTACTACCTCAGTGTTTTCATTTAATAATACTTTGAAATGACCAAAAGGTAGCTTTCTTTTTTTAAGTACAGGTTTAGATTCAATAGGTGGTTGCTCAACAGTTTGCTCGTTATCACTTGACATTATTATATGAATTTAATTAAAAATTATTCTTTAATTAAATTTTAATAAAAAAATTGATATTATTATACTTATTATAATATATTAATATTTAATGAAGTCCTATAATAAAGAAAGCGTAAAAATTCAAGAATTGATTATTTGGAAAAAGAATTCTAATATTAATCCTAGAACTTCAAGGGAGATTAGTTTGACTGGTAATGTGTATAAATATCTAGATAAAGAATACCAAAAAAATTTAGTTTTAATAAATAAATTAGTTGATTCAGAAAAATGTGTAATAGATCCAAAAAACTGTTTGATTGAATCAGAATTAAAACTAATAGATTGCATAGACGATAGAGATCCAATTTCTATGAATATATTTTGGCGAATGCAAGAAAATAAGAAAGTAATAATTTATTCCGATGAATCAAATTTAATTCTTTATAAAGATTCAAGAGGAAATATTAGATGTTTTGAAAAAGAGTCATTATCTTATTTGAAAGCATATGGAATAAATAAACATCCAGTTTCTTTCGAAGATATACCAATTGAAATTTTAAATAAAGTAGAATCAAAAAATTTAGTAGAAGAAAGAAAAACAAGAAGTAATAAAGATTTTGCTTTCGAAGTTTTTCAAAAATTCCTAAAAATTTCTATTTTTATTGATAGTGAATGGTTTTTAAATTTAAACAAGACTAACCTAGTTAAATTTAATTATGAATTAAGAGAATTTTACCAAAATAATTTTTCAGAAGAACAAAAGAAAGATATAAGTTCCGTAGAAATTTTTACAAGAGTAGATAAAGACTTAAATCAACTACAAACTGAAGATATAATTAAATATCTATTAGAACAAATTGATATTTTATTGAATATTGAAAAAGAAGAACTAAAATATATGTCAAATTATATTTTAATTGGAGCATTGGGACTAGTAATTCCTGAAATTAAAGAAATGTATCCAGACTTTGCCTTTAGTTTTTAAAAAATTGATTTAATAATATTTTAAAATTATAATTCACAGTGTATGTTATCTTATCATTCATCATCGCGCCGTCGAAAGCGCACGAGCCCTTGGAGGCAAAAAAAATACCATTCTTGTAAATCATAGATTTAATTAAGGTATCATTATTTTATTATCAAAAAATTGAAATTAATTAAAATTATTCTTAGTTAATTTTAATATGGTCAAGAGAAAACTGGATAAGAGTAAAAATCAAAAGCAAGAGTTTTTGTTAGGTGAAACTTTTTCTAAAGCGAAACAAAGAAAAATTACTGATTTTTTTAGTAATGTTAAAAAAGAAATTAGAATAGTAAAAAAAGAAATTACAATAGTTAAAAAAAATAGTCAAGAAAATGATGATATTCTTGATTTACAAATTATTAGAAATGAAGAATCAGACGAAGAAACTCTTAGTTGGTATTGTCTAGAGTGCGGTATTGATATGGGTCCTCAAAATCCTCGTCAATTATGTGGAAAATGGTGTTGTAAAAAAATATAATTAATTATTAATTTTCGTCATCTAATTCTGCACTGTTAAATATATTATATTCATTTTTATTTTTTGGTTTACCTTCTAACAAAACTAATGGAGGTGGTAATTTTTGTTCTTCAATAACAATGATTGGTTTTGGTTCTGGTTCAATTGCAATTTCTGTTGGTTTAATAATACCTAAAACTTCAGGTAATTCAATTTCGCGCCAAGCTAATTTAATCTCTTCAACCCTTTCTATTTTTTTAACTTCACGATTTCCAAAAGATACATTACAAGCTTTGCATCCAAAAGGAAAACAAAAACATTCATAACAACATGTATTAATTTCACTTAATTTTTCTTCAAATTCTCCTGTTTCAACCATATTGTTAAACCATCTAATAATATCATTAGGGAGAATTGGTGATACTTCAGTTAAACGATCATAAGTTTCTTGACAAGCATTTACAAAATCTTTAGCTGGTGTTCTATCAATCCTTGATTTGGCTAATTCAACTTGAATTTTACGAGAAAACTTATCCCAAGTAATAGCTGCAATACGATGAGATTCTAATTTTTGACCTACACCAGTATAAGTAGCAATTGTAGAAAGAATAGCTGAGAATAAGTTTAAACTACCTAATACTAAAACAGCGTATTGAGCGTAGGGTCCAAATAAATTTTGTGCAAAATTACCAGTTCCTGTTATAGTAGATAAAATAATAACTGGTATACTAAACCATGCATTTAAACACCAATATTTTTTATAAGCTCTCTCATGCATTGCTTTATAACATTGACCTTTATCTGCCCATTTTTTTAATATTTTTTCTTGTTCATTTTTCCAAGGATAATCAGTTTCTTCCATTAAAATAATAATAGAAAAAATTTTTCTATTTTCCGCAATAAAATATTTTTTCTAATTCTACGCTTCCAAAAAAGAAATTAATTAAATTTAAATGATAATTCATAATTTCATTCATATCTTTTTCAATTTCATGTAAACTTTCTATTTGATCATCTTTTACCCAAGTTAGTGCAGTACTGTTTTTTTTTGCTTGGTTAATATCATCTGCTAATTTTCTATAGTCTTTTAAAAATGATGTAAAATTAGATTTGTTTAATTCTTCTAAATTTTTTGATTTATCAATATGATTATAAACATAATTTATATCTTTTAAAAATTTAATTTTTCTAATTTTTAAAGAATTTGTTAAATAAAAAAAAGAATTTTCAACTAATGATCTATAAAAAATGATATCATCTTTTTTCTGATTTCCTATAAGTTTTTTTAAATTAGTTTTTATTTCACTAATATTTTTTATTAAAACTAAACATTTAGATTCTATATCCATATAGGTATTAAAAGTTAAATCCCATTTGGTAATATTTTCCTCAACTGAATCCATATTAATTTATATTACAAAATTTTATTAAAGTTAGTAAAATAAATTAAAGTTTTTCTTTCATACTATCTGCAATTACTTTTGGATTTTGTTTTTCCAAAATTTTTCTTCCTTCTTCTCTAAAATTAAACTGGCATTTATGATCTTCAGGCATCCTGCATTTATTACATAATTTTTCTAGTTTACATTTATCACAATTGAATGCTAAAATACTGGATACTTTCTCAACTTTACAAAAATTACATTTTAATACCATTATTAATATAAAGTTAATAATAAAAATATTTTTATCAATTTTTTAATCATTATATAAATTTTATATAATACCTAAACTAAACTAAACTAAATCATTATATGTTTTAGTATGTTCTATATCTCCACAAATATCAGGAATATCAAACTTATCAATAGCTTTAAATTTAATTAAACAGGCTTCTCTAACAGCTTGAGGAATCATTGCATTTTTTTCCAAGATTGCATTATTTATATCTTGTTTTATATATTTTAAAAAGGTTTTACAATCTTTACGAGAATGAGGCGGAATAATTAACATTTCTTCTATTTTATTTCTTATAATAGCCCAATCATTGATTAATTTTCTATGCGATTCAGCTAAATTAGCATAACCTAATTTATCTTGTAAAATATTTAATGTTGAAACTAATATTGATATACTGCCAAAAATCCAAGCTATCTGAAAACCATTTATTGAAATACTACCTACAATTACATTACTTAAACCGGAAACAGTGGTTAAAATATTTATAAAAATCATAAACATTCTAGCTTTCTTGTAATATAAATCAAATGTTTTAGCATACATCCATTCATAGCATTTACTGTGATCACACCATTTAGCTAATAAATCATCTATATCTTTACTCCATTCTAAAGAATCTAATACAACATCTTCATTATTAATACTTTTAGATTTATCTAATAAAGGTTGATTTTGTTCATCCATTATATATATTTAGGAATATTATAAATGCATTCTAAATTTCCATTGTAATTTTTAAAAAATTCTAAATAAATTTCATTAGTTAAATATGTTGTATAGGTTGAATTTAAATCAATATTAATCTTTGCTATAATTTCACTTTTAATATTATCACTATTTAAAACTGATACTTTTACTTTTTCAATATCTTTATAAATAATATTATCCTCGGAAATAACTAAATTTCCTTGGGTACCCTTTTTCATTTTTCTTAATGTAATATTTTTACCGTCAATAGTTTTAAATGTTAATTCAAAAACATATATAGGTGCTCCTTGTTCATTATTCTTTAAAGAATATTTTGAGTTTTCTAATTTCCTCTTTGGTAAAGAATAATTTACTTCACACATTAATATTAGAACATAAAATTTTTTAAACTAATTTATAATTAGCTAGGATATTTTAATTTGGAGGAGAGGCACAAATTTTAAAAAAATCAGAACCAACGAATGAACAATTACAAATAGTATAACCATTTGAATTTTGAGAAAATTCAATAAATAAATTTTCATTGTATTGAGTATAAAATGATTGTTCTGGAGTAATTTTTCCTTCCATTTGATAATTCATTTCCTCAGGAATTTTCTTTACAATAATTCTAAAGGTTTTTATTTCATCAAATTTAATTTGATCTTTGGTATTAATCAATCTACAATGTTTATCAGACTCAAGACCAATAAAAATTTTTTTATCTTTATTATTCAAATCAATAATTAATTCAAATAAATAATTTTGAGTTTGATTATTAGGATTTGAAAACGAGTGCCATGACTTTGAATATTTAATAGGAATGGGTATAGGAACAGATATAATTTCGGACATTATTATCTTACTTAATTATTAGTAAGATAATTTTTTTAGAATTATTTTATTATAGTTTAAAATAATTTCCAAAGTTAATTTAAATAATGGATGATAATATTTTAACTTGTCATATAATAGGTTTAAATCCTATTTCAAAAAAAGAATTAATAGAAAATTTAAATAATAAAATTTTTAATGCGATTGATCTAGATGATATTAATAATTTAATTTTAAAAGATGATTCAATGAATTCTATGTTTAAATCATATCAAAAATTAAAAGATAGTAAAAATGATAAATTTAAAGATTTAGATAAAAAAATGACTTTACATTGGGAAAATAAATTTATGGAATTAGTGGGTGAAAAAGTTAAATTAGATAAAAAAAATATTCTAATTGGTAAAAACAATCATTATAAAAATTTAGCAAAAAGAATTAATTTAAATACCCTAAATAAGTTTTATATCAAAAATACAGAAGAAGAAATAAAAAATTTAATCAAGTTTAATTTGGAAAATTATAAAAACGATATTGTTAATGGAATTTTTCCTATAGAATATCTTGATTTTAATTATTTATCCAAGAAAAAAGATTTATTAATTAATAGTTATAAAAAAGCTGGATATATTGAAAAAGATTATGAACAAATAAAAACTATTTTAAAATTGTTAGAAGATAAAATTATAGATATTCCGGGGTTATGGGTTGCCCTTAAAGATCCTTATAATTTGGGTTCTAAAATACATCCTAAGAAAAATGATAAATTATTAGCATATATTGATCCTAATTTAGCATTACTAGGATCATTTAGTTTTGGTAAAGAAGAATTAAAAAAAAATTACAATGGAAAAGAAATTAAAATTACTGAATTAAAAGCTCAATCTTTAGATAAATTGAAAACTAAAAGATTTTTATATTTGGTAGATAAAAATCCTTTCATCCCACACGAAAAGGGTGCCAATCAAAAATTCTTTAGCCAAACTCCAGTCACTATTTTACAAAAAGAAAAAATAAATAATGTTTATGAATATATTATACCAACAAATAATTCATAAACTTAATTAAAGAAAACTATCATTTAATTTTAATGTCTGACGAAATAAAATTATTTGAGAAAAAACCTTTCTATATAATGATAATTGATCCTGGAACTATTAATGATCTAGATTGGAATAATCCTGATTATGTTCAATCAATTGTCTCAAAACCTTTCGTTAAAACCGAATTGATTGAACCTTCGCAATTTTTTGAATCTCTAAGTACATTCATTGAAATTGGAAAGGAAGAAGATAATTTTCATCTAATAACAAAATGTATTGGTGAAGAAAAAGATTATATTTATGAAATGATTTATATTGATACTTTAAATAAAGATTCAAAACTACAGTGGAATGAATTAGCTTCCATGTTAGATATGGAAAATGAAATTATTAGGGGAAAAGCATTATTAACTAAAACTTATATGCCAACATTAAAAAATGATATAATTTTTCAGGATATGACATCTAGTGATTTATTTAAGATTATTAGAAATCGAGGGTTTACAAAAATAGTTGTTTACGATGGAGATGATTCTAAATTAAGAGAAGATGAATTTTATGGGGATTTAGATAAATTTGCTGAAAAATTTTTTGAAGGAGAATATTATAAGAAAAAAGAAATGGCATTTTTAGCCCATAATTTAAATATTTATTATACTTTATCTGATTACGGTAATTCAAAAATTTGTGGTAATTTACTATCAGGAAAAATAGATAAATGTTTTTTCTTTTCAATGTTAACTGATACCATTAGAGCTAATTTAACTAAAGATGAATTAAATAAAATTATTGAATTATCTTCTATATTAGTCCCCCCTTACAAACCAGATGCAAAATGGTATGAAGAAGAAAAAGATGAACATGGTAGAAGAATAATTAAAAATAGATTTAGAATTTTAGATAATGTTTATAATGAAAATAAAAATAATAATAATCAAAATAATAAATAAAATCTAAAATAATTATAATGGATAATTTAGATAATGATATTCGAAATATGGAAAGCACGTCAATAAGTGCTTTAAAAACAGTAGATAGAGATATGTTCAAAGATGTAAAAAGTGATTGCCAAGGTAAAGGTTGTAATGAAACTAATTTTAATGTTACAAATTTTGTAAAAGATTTAGAAAAAAATCTTGATAATTTTGATAATATTGATAATGACGACGTGCCATTACCTTCAAATTTAAATCAAACTTTTCAAGATAAAAGAACTGAAAATAAACTAGAAAAAATATTAGACGAAACATATACAGAAGAAAAGCAAAAAAAGACAAAGAAAACTACAAAAAATAGTAGTAAAAAATATACAGAAATAGATTATAAGGAAAAAATGTTATATTTTTTAAAAGAAGCAAGAGTTCCAATAATTACTATTTTATTATTTATTTTATTAAATAATCCTGAATTGATAATTTTAGTAAATTCAATACCATATTTAAATGCTATACCAGGACCTTATCCTGCTTTGATTTTAAGGGGTTTAATTTTAGCATTAATTTTATATGGTTTAAAAAAATCTGGGAATAATTAAAAAAAAATGAAAAATTTTAAAAAATACCATCCTAAATAATATCTAATTTATATTAATGAATTTAGATAACATTTTATTAATTATTATAGTAGTTTTATCTGTAAAAGCAGTACTTGATTCAAAAAACACTACATTTAATTCAAATTATCAAGTAGAAAATTTTGCTGATTTTCATTCTGAATGTTCTTTAAGTGATTCATTAGGAAAAATAACTAAGAAAAAAGGTATGAATCAAAATTCTAATAAATGGGATTATTATTTTCCTTGTGAATACAATACTTGTGAAGAAAGAGTTAAAAAATTTGAAACAGAAGTTTCTGATTCAAAAAAAATCTATATTATAGATGGTTGTGATTGGCCTGCATCTAAAATTCATTTATGGAAGTTATTGAAAGAATATTATGGTAATGATCATGCTGCCAAATTAATGCCTCAAACATTTTTACTAGATGAAGATGACGATTTAGAAAAAATTAAGGCACATTTTAAAAAAAATTTAAAAAATAAAGATAACCATATGTATATTTTAAAAAATTATGCTCAAAGACAAGAAGGATTAAAAATTGTTCAAAGTTATGATGAAATTATGGATGGTTATTCACAAGGATTTTATTTAGTACAAGATTATTTATATGATCCTTATACAATTTCTAATCGTAAAATCAATTTTAGGTATTATACATTAATTGTTTGTAGAAATGGAAATGTAGAAGGGTATATTCATAAAAATGGATTTGTATATTATACTCCTGAATTTTACGATGAAAATGATCCAACATTTGATAAACATATTACTACTGGCTATATAGATAGAAAGGTGTATGAAGAAAATCCATTAACTCTAGATGATTTCAGAGAACATTTAGATAATTTAAAAGAGGGGGTGTCAAAAACTTGGGATAATAATGTAAATACTTTAATGCATCAAATTATCAAAGCAATTTCTACTAAAGTATGCAAAAATGAAAAATTAAAGAAACACACACTCTTTCAATTATTTGGTTCTGATGTTGCACCAACATCTAATTTATCTGCTCACTTAATGGAAATAAATAAAGGTCCAGATTTAGATGCAAAAGACGAAAAAGATAAAAAAGTTAAGATGGGAGTACAGGAGGATATATTTAAAATAGTTGATGGAGAAAATGTTGAGACCAGATTTGTGAGAGTATTTTGAGGAATTATAATATAGAAAATTTTCTATATTATAATAATGTCAAGTTATGATTATGATTTAAATGAAATACAAAATCAAATTTTAGATAGTGATTACGAATTAATACCACAAAATATTCAAATAACAGAAGAACAAGATCAAAACCTATTATCGTCAGAATTGTTAGGTGTAATAGCAGAAGATGATTCAAAAAAAGTAAATTTTAATAAAAAATATAATAGTATTGAATCTAAAAAAAAAATACAAAAATATGGCAATGATATAATTTATGAAGCGTGGGCAGATAATAAAATTTTCTTTCCTATAGCTGACAAATTCATAGATCCTTTACATGAAATTGGATTTACACCAAATCATGTAACTTATTTAGGTACTTTCTGTACTTTATTAGCTGTTTATTATGTTTATATTGATGAACATAATTATGCTGTTTTGGCTTATGTATTAGGTTATCTATTAGATTGCGTTGATGGAAGATTAGCTAGAAAATATAATTTAACATCACAAGAAGGTATGATATTAGATTTAACTACTGATTATGGTTCTAATTTACTTTTAATGATGGTAATTGTTCATAAACACGGTTATGGGCATTGGTTTGTTTTAACTATTCTTATCATGACTATTTTGCTTGGTTTAAGTTATGGATTAAATGAGGCAATAATATGTTATAAAGAAACCGGTAGTGATAATTTTATGGAAAGAAGAAGCAAACAAATAGGAAATACAAATAATATTTTGGATAATTTATTTTTATTAATTAATGGTATGGCTTATTCAAGCTATAGAAATTTTTTCCCATCTTGGGATGAAGATAAAATAAATAATTGGGTACCTATTATAAAAGAATTTGGACCAGGTAATTATACTTTAATAATAACATATATATTAATAATTTTACCTAAAGCAATTAATTAGTTGAACCGAACCCTCCTGCACCACGAGTGGTTTCAGAAAGTCCTTGGACTATCATTATTTTAATTGGTTTCAAATCTGGAGCACAGATTTGAAATAGTTTTTCTCCTTTCTTAATAACAGCTTTGATAGACTGATCAGGACTCATATTTCTAACTTTTGCCATAATATTTCCTCTATAACCAGCATCAATAATTCCAACACTATTAGCCATCATAAAATCAGTTTTACTAATGGAAGATCTAGGATATAAATAATAAGAAACATCATTACCATTGGAATCCATCATATTACATTGAATCATATGGTCAAGAGTTCCAACTTTAAAACTAATTACTTCTACATCATTGGGTGCAATTAAATCAACACCAGAATCTCCTTGATGGTGATTTATAAAATTATTATAGTGCTCGAAAATAAAATCAGGAGCATTGTGATCAATTTTGATTTTTAGGATATAAGACATTATAGATTAATTTATTTATTTAAATTTTAATAAATCAATTTTTCTCTTTTGCTAAAATAAAAAGTGTATTAAAATCTAGTATTTTTTATTATAAATCATTAAAGAAAATAATAATTATATAGTTTATATAAAATAAGTGGGTAATTATAATTTTTATCTATGAAATTTAGCAAATTTATTATCATTACCAAAAATGCTTTTCATATAATCTAATCTATTATTTGCATATTCAAGGATTTTTTGAAGTTGACAATGTGTTTCAAAAAGAAACTCCATCCACGATTTGTTATTTATTTTATATTCTTCTCTTTCTTTTTTTTTAATAGTCGTACGAAATACAACTAAATTATCAAATAGAATAGTAGCTGATGTATAGACTAATTTATAAATATTATAATACATCATTGATTTGTTATAATTAAAATCATTTTCTTCTAACATCTTTAAAAAATCATTTTTAATAATTTCACCTACTAAAAGTTGTACGCGTAATTCTTGAGCATAAAATGGTCTAATATTTGCATGATTACCTGCAGTAGCACGTACTTTTAAAATATTTTCATGAAGCCTTAAAAATACAGCAAGATATTGTTCTTCTGATTCTAGTGGTTCAAATATATCTTCAAGATTAATCAAATTTTTACATTTCTTATAATCTTTTTGTGCATTTGATGAAAAAAGGCTCATAAGTTGCTTTGTTGTAATATATTCATTACAATTATAATTATCTTTTCTAAGTCCAATAATTGATTTATCAACCCTTGAAACCCATTCTGTATAGATAGGTTCATATTCAAAATCATTAATGATTCTGGAAGTTGCCCATGAAAATGTTGTTTTACACTCTGTACAAAACAATTGATCACATCCTTCAATTTTATAAATTTTAACATAACATTTTGGACAGGATCTACAATATGTATTAATTATTTCAATAGATTTAACTGTATCACTATTACATTTGTGTCCCTTTTGATACTCTTCTTTACATAAGCCACACATTGTTTTGTTACATAAATTACAAACATTGTCTTTAACATATCCAATACACGATAAAATTGGACAAGGAAAAATATTTAAGTTATATGTATCTTTAGCTTTATTATTTTCATTCAAAACACCTTCAAATTCAAGTGTTTCAAAATTAAATTTTTCCCATCCTCTACCATAGTCTTCAACACATCTATTGGCCATTATTGTTTTATTATCTAGTATCTCTAATTCTTCCCTGTATTCATCTTCAATATCGCTATAACCACAACAACCTCCACACCAACCTGGAGAAGTACAACCATTAGATTTACTACAAATTGTTTCAATTAAATGTTTAATTACTTCTGGTTGTCTATTTAAAGTTTTAGCTTCAGAATAAATTTTTGCTTGTTCCTTTGTTGATTCAAATAAACTTTTTTGTTCAATTAAAAGTAGTTTTCTACGATTAGGTCTAAATATATCATTATACCATTTCTTATTTGACATTTCAATAATATCTTCAAATAATAGTTTTTTAGAACAATGTATACATTTAAAAATTAGACCTGAATCTAAAATATAACGCTCAAAACAAGTATCGCAACAAGATTTTTTACAAGCTCTGCATGTAATTAAATTTGGAACCGTTTCAGTACAAATAATACACTCATACAATTTTTCTTTATAATCTGATAATGAGATTGACATAATATTATATTTTTACATTAATTAATATTTTTTTTCAATTTTTTAATAATTAACTGATTCCTATTAGATTAAATAATACAATTCGTTTCATTTTAAATTTTCAGGAGGTGTAAAAATTCAATTATTAAAGAAAATAAAATATATGGAATTATAATGGATTATCAAAAAAAATATATAAAATATAAAAATAAATATTTACAATTAAAAATACAGCTTGGAGGCTTAGTGAATGAAATTCCAAAAGAAAAATTAACAGAATCTATAAAAATACAAGATTTACCTTATCAAATTAATAATTATATTAAAATGATTACTATTCCTGAAACAAATATTAGTCCAGTAGGTTCTGGTAAATTAAAAATTCAAAGTTATCCTAGTGATATAGATATTATGAATATAGTTGAAAAATCTATTTCTACAGATGAACTTATTATTTTTTTCATAGAAAATCTAAAAAAAATAATTAATACTTTTAATTCAACTAATAATGTATTTTTTAGTGATTTTAAAGCAGGGGGTTTACATTGGACCAAAAATGAGATATTAAATGGTGTTAAAGATAATTTAACATTATTTAATGCTTGTAAAATTCTAGATGTAATTAAAATTGACATGTTCGCACCATTTAATAAAAGATATATAGAAATGTCAACTTTTTTTATATTAAAATCAAATACAGGTTTTGTAAATATTAACCCAAATTATTTTGATAAATTAAAAATATCTCTCTCTGAAGATATTAAACATTATAAAATAGTTAAACCATTTAAGGCAGTTAAAAGATTATGGTCACTCTCACAAATATCAAATGATACTAATACTTTAGTAAAATTAGAAAAAATAATTAATAGTAATATTTCTTTATTATCTCAAATTAATGCTGATATAGAAACATTAGAATTAATGGTAGAAAAAGATATAAATTTTAATGTAAATTATATGTTAGAAACAATTCATAATATTAAATATAGAACATTACATATACTTGATATTGATTTTAATCAAAATAATTTTTATTCTATGTTAGATGAATTATTGGTATTATTTTCAAAACATAAAGAAAATAAAAATAAAATAATAAAATTATTACAAAAAATGAATGAATTCTTAATGAATATTATTAATAGAGAGACCAATGATTTTTTAAATAGTATTAATTTTAGTTTGGATTATGATTTTTCTCCCCTAAAATTTACAATCATTACTTGGTTATTACTATATTCTTTTCTCATATAATTTTAATTATAAAAATTGAAAATTATTATATATAATATACTATTGAAAAATATTTATGTCTTCTCTAGAGAAAATGTTTTTATGTATCTCCGCGTCGCGCAATAACAAAATATCAGCTTTTGCGGGTGGTAAAAATGATCATACTATTTTAAGTGCAATTAATACTACACTTTTTAGTATGTTCAGTACCAAAACTATATTGCCGCTTAGAGCTACATGCAAAGAGGCAGAAAAAACTATTTCTAATCACAATTGGAATGATAAGAAAACTATTATAACAAAAATAGCAAGTTGGAGAACATGTTTCCCTAGAGCACGTTCTGCAAATTGTAGCAGGCTTGGAATCAAAGATGATGATTTTAAATACTTTGAAGGTCTTCATTATTTAAATATTAACTGGTGTTATGGTATGACAGATAAAGCATTTACTTACCTTCGAGGAATCCACACCCTAAAAATGAGACAAATGACCACTCATAGAAACACTATTATTACAGATGCAGCTTTTAAGAATTTGGTTGGTATAAATACATTAGACATGTACGGATGTCATTCAATAACCGATGCAGCATTTGTCTATTTGAAAGGAATAAAAACATTAGATATTAGTTGGTGTTCTTCAATTACTGATCTCGCATTTGTACATTTGGAAGGGATTCAAAATCTTACAATGGAATGGTGTGATAATATTACTGACGATGCATTTAAACATATTCGCGGCATTCATACTCTAAGTATGAGGTCTTGTTCTTCAATTACAGATCAAGCATTTGAAAATATTCGCGGTATTCATACTCTTCAAATTGGACAGTGTCATCAAATTACAGATGATGCATTTAAATATCTTATTGGAATTCAAAACTTAGAAATGACGGGTTGTTGTAATATTACCGATCAAGTTTTTGTGTATCTATTTGGTATTAAAACTTTAGATATGACTTTCTGTTCTCAAATAACTGATTCAGCATTTAAATATTTAATCGGTATTAAAAAACTGGATATTACCAGTTGTTCTGGTATTACTGATATTGCTTTCGAGTACCTTCAAGGTATTGAAAATCTTACTATGAGCAATTGTAATCAACTTAGTATTACAGATAAAGCGTTTGAAAATCTTCGAGGTATTCATACATTGGAGATGAGCTATTGTAATCAAATTAGTATTACAGATAAAGCGTTTGAAAATCTTCGAGGTATTCACAAGTTGGACATGAGTTATTGCGATCAACCAACAATTACTGATCTAGCTTTTGAAAATCTTCGTGGTATTCACACATTAAATATGTCATATTGTTCTGGTATTAAAATTACCAGTAAAGTTTTTGATTATCTTTTGGGTGTTTATTCATTGAATACTATGCATACCGTTTGGGAGTAGCATGGAATTGAAATTATTTTATTAACAAAAAAAATTGATTTACAGAATAATTATTATGAATAATTAATATCAATGAATAACTTAGGAGCCAAAGTTCTTTTTAATAGATTAGTACACCATGGAGTAAAATATGTTTTTGGATATCCTGGAGGAGCAATTTTACCAGTTTTAAATGAATTTCATAGTCAAAATAAAATTAAATATATATTATCTCGTACTGAATTAGGTGGAAGTTTCATGGCTGAAGGATATTCTAAAGCTACTAAAAAACCTGGTGTAATTATGGTAACCTCTGGGCCAGGTGCTATTAATGTTATGACTAGTTTACAAAATGCTTTGAGCGATGGGAATGCACTTTTAGCTTTATCTGGACAAGTCTCAACTAATGTTTTGGGTACTAATGCTTTTCAAGAAGCTGATATTATTGGAATTTCCAAACCTTGTACTAAATGGAATACTATGATAAAAAGTAATGATACAATTAATAATTCCATAGATTTTGCTTTTAAACAAATGTTAAATAAAAGATACGGACCAGTTTTAATTGATCTACCAAAAAATATAATGAGTAGTAATTCATCGATACAAAAATCTGAAATACTAGTTAATAAAAAAAAATCAAAGGTTCCAAATAGTATTAGATTAAGTTTAGATAATTTTAATCAAATGATTCATTCAGCTAAAAGACCTTTAATCTTAGCTGGTAATGGTATTTATCAAAGTTGTGCTATTGATGATTTAAGAGAGTTTGCTAAGATGTATAATATTCCTGTTACAACTACTTTATTAGGTCTGGGTGTATTTAACGAAAAACATCATCTTTCTTTGAAAATGTTAGGCATGCATGGTTCTTATTGTGCAAATATGGCAATTCAAAATTGCGATTTATTAATTAATTTTGGAAGTAGATTTGATGATAGAATTATAGGAGATCCTAAAAAGTTTGCACCCAAAGCTAAAATTATTCATGTAGACATTGAACCAGATAATATTAATAAAACTATTCAATCACATTATTATATCAAAGAAGATTGTAAAACACTCATTAATAAATTAATTGATTATGAAATTCATCCTAATTATAATTATGATTATTATACTAATTGTAAATGGATACAACAAATTGATAAGTGGAAACAAATAAAATTTAACTTTCCTGATAAGAAAGATGTATTACAAGGAAGAGAAGTAATAAGTTGTTTGAATCAAATTATTCATAATATTAAAGAAAATACAACTATCATTGCTGATGTAGGAGCTCATCAAATGTGGGCTGCTCAATTTATTGATTATAATTATCCTAAAGTCAAGTTTATTACTTCTGGTGGTTTAGGTTCAATGGGGTTTGCATTACCAGCTTCAATTGGTTATAAAATAGGTGTTGACTCTAAAAATGAACATGTAATTTGTATTTGCGGCGATGGTGGTTTTACTATGAGTTTTATTGAACTAATTACTGCAGTAGAAAATAAAGTTCCTGTTAAAATTTTAATTATTAATAATAGTTATCAACTAATGGTTAAGATGTGGCAAGATAAATTTTATGATAAAAGACAGGTTGGAGTTAAAATGAATAATCCTGATTTTGCTAAAGTTGCTAATAGTTTAGGCTGTCATAGTATGACAATTAATTCGAAAGAGAGATTAAAAGAACAATTAGAAGAATTTATAAACTATAAAGGTCCTATTGTAGCTAATGTTATTACTGATGAAAATGAATCAGTCCTACCTATGGTATCTCCCGGCAAAGCATTGGATGATATGATATTAGAAGAAGATGATCAACCTTTAACAGGTGATGCACCCTGTTAATATTTATTTATGCCCTGTTAATATTTATTTACACCTTGTTAATATTTATTTATAATAAAAAATAATATAAATATAATATTTTTTATTGTTTCTAAAATAATTTAAATGTCTCCATGCTCCATGCGCCATGTCTCAATGCGCTCGCGAATCTCGTCGAGGGTCTGCTCCTTGAGGTACGGCACACCATCCTCCCACACACGCTGAAGCATGTTAGGGAGAGCGTCCCCAGCAATTTGGAGAGTTCCCTCTGGAGCAGAAATAATCTCGCCAGTCCCCTCACTCGTAGTTCCAGTCAGAGTGTTGGTGATTGCTGCCCCACGAGTGAGGCGATAGACACCCCACTTACCCTGCTTAGAGGTCTTGCCTGGCGTGGTCTTGCACCGGCCAGCCTCCTCAACAGACACATTGCCCTCCGCATCAGTAATCTCGGTCCTGTACCAACAAGGCTTGGCTGCGCCGCGAATATGATCACGCTTCCCGTTGACCAGTCTGGAGCCAATACCATTAAGAAATAGGGAAATATCCCAGTTGTTTGCCACATACCAATCAATAATCTGAGCCAAAAGTTCCTTGTTGATGCCATCACCCCAGAGGAACCTAAAGATAGGAAATGTCTTGATGGTCTTGCCGTCAATCACATAAGTAGTAATATGATCTTTGAGGTTTTCCTCAATGATTGCCATAGTTGCTGCAATGGTCTCCAGGACAGTCTTTCCTGGCCATGGAGAATCCCATCGTGAGACCCACCTAGACATGCCAGATGGATCTGCATCAAAGCGTGCCTTGATGGCCTCAAATAGTGCACCAGTTGTAATAGCGCGAATATGTGCTTCCGATCCATGGGCATCGTTGACCACTGCTACAGGACCAGAGGGATAATTCTTGGCAATCCTCCACAAAAGTGGAATCTCGCCCTCGGGACCAGCCTGAATCATCTCGGCGTGTGCAGATGCAGCAATGGATCCCAAAGGCATAGGAATATTTGGAAAGCCCTTCTCGTCTGTCCAACCCTCCTCGTCATTCTCCTCTTGGTCAAAGGGTGGCATATAATTTAGAGCAGCTGCCATATTTCCAATCATAGTGTCAGAACCATGAAGGACATAGCTGTAAGCCATGGTAGCGATGACTGCACTCTCGTCAGAGGTGTTTCCACGGTAATCAAATCCGTGGATTGCATACTTTCGCCACAACTTTGCCATCTCTGGACTAGTGGTCTTCTTCAGACCATTGTAGACTATCATATTGAGAGCAAGTGCGTTGGATGCACAGACAGTTGGATACCAGATGGCCTTCTGCAATTGGCTCTCAATAATATTGACCCAATGTGCAAACTTGGGATCAGTGTTCTCTACAGCGTAGATTGGAGTTCCCTCCTTAATAATCTCACCATCGGTTAGAGCATAAACACGAACAGGGATCCAACCGTTCTTCTCCTCTACGATTGCCTTAATATCTGCAACCATGGTAGTATACCACAGTGGCTTGGGTGCTTCTGGTGCTCCGCTAATACTATGCATTCTAGCTAGCAAACGGATAAACTGGTTTGCATCCTTGCGAGAAAAATGGAGAGTCTTATTAAACTTTTTCACCATATCCTGTACACCAGCCACAGTAATATTTGGGTAAATTCCACCAGGGCGAGCCTCAAAATAAGAATATGTTCCAATAATCTTCTTAATATTACCACTGGCATCTGGATTTACATCAAATAGCATTGGTCCTTGAGTTGACAAATATGAATCTCCGGTGAGGAGGGAGTTAGTTGGTAGTACGTAATCACGAATAGTAGACGCAACAGACATACTTTTAACTAATAAACGATAAACGGTAATATTTTCAATTTTTTTATAAATGAATTAAATCCTCAGTTTTAGTAGTTGAAACCTTCTTTAAGAATATTAAAATCTTATTACCTATTCCTAAATGCTTATCTACCAATAATTTAGTATAAATTTCATTTGTTTTATTACCACACAAAGCAAATAATTCATTATACATTGTTCTCATAAAGTGAAAGTTTTCATTAATTATCTTTTGACGATGAGAATAAAAAGACATATTGAAATGAAGAAGAATATGATTCATAATTTTTTCATAATTATCCATAATATTTTCAATTTTGACCAAGTCTATTTTCTTTTCTATAATATAATTAAAAATATCCAGTTTATTTTTAATAAAATTATATTCTCCTTGAGGCATATTTAGGATATTAAAAATAAATCTGAGTGAATTATTTTTTATAAAATGATTAGAACTATATTCTCCATAAATGTTTTTAATAATATTCATAAAATGATACTTGTTAATAATTTTACCAATTGACTCATCAAAAGTATAATCCAAGTCTTTAATTTCTGAATAATACTTAATTATAATTTTATCAGATTCCAAAATAGTTAACTTGTTATTTAAATAATTATTTATTTCCAAAGAAATTTCAGATTGATTTAAAAATGAAACATAATTTACATATTTATTTAACTTAGTATTAAGCTTTATTAGTTTATTAATATTTCTATTAACAAAATCAACTAAATCTTTGTTTTTTTGACTATAGACTGAAATAATATAATAGATAAATTCAAAATAATCGTTATTATGTAATTTATCGAAATTGAAATCATAATAATACGATGTTAAAGAATTAATCTTAAAAAATTCTTTAACATAATTATTAGTTATATGACTAAATTTTCTATAATTTTTTAATTTGGGATGAGTAATAAAACCCAAAAAATAACTTTGTTTCCCAAAAATCTTTTTATTGATACACTCAGAAAAAAGATTCTTATTAATTGTTTCAATAATTGTTTTGTTAATTTTAAACTTTGATGAAATTTCATTGATCAAAAAAATATTATAATCAGGTATTTTAGAGGGTATTACTGAAATATAATCATTTGACATTTTTAAAAGACTAAAAGTTTCAAGACTAATAGATGGTTCCATAACAATACTAATATGGAATAAATAAAATATATTCAATTTTTTATTTATAGTATAAATTAATATGGATTTAAGTTTTTTAAGTAAAATTAATCTTAGTCAAAATTTTGATGCTAGATCAGCTTTATCAGGTTTATATTTATGGTTATTATTTGGTTATCTAAGTTCCATGGTAAGTTGTGATATGCAAAGATGGATGAATGATAGTATTGTATTTAGACATTTTGTAGGAGTAGTCGCATTTTTCTTCTTGTTTACCATTATTGACACTAGTAATGTGTCTCCTATTTATGTAATTTGGGCTAAAACAATAGGTATTTATTTTATTTTCCTATTAATGGTTAAAAGCAAATGGTATTTTTCATTACCCGTTTTAATAATTTTAATTATTGATCAATCTTTAAAATCACAATCTGATTATTTAACCAAAACTAGTCCTAATAATAAACAAATTTTAGAATTAAATAAAACGAGAGATGTATTATATATTATAATGTTAGGTTTAATTGTATTAGGATTTATTCATTATTTCTTTAGACAATTATATGAATTTGGTGATGAATTTTCTTTCACTAAATTATTATTTTCTTCCAAGTGCAAAAAAGTACACTTTGACGATGATTAAATTAAATATCTGAAATATTGGTTAATTTTTCATAGATCATATTAGCTTTATTCATCTTATTGATTAACTCAATTGAATCAGTTTTGCTTTTGGTTTCAATACCAATTATTACAGGACCAGTTTCTTTATTAATTATTTTAGTATATTTAAAATGAATAATATCATCATTTGTACCCAAAATACTCATAATAAATTCTTTTAATGCTCCTGCTGTTTGAGCAAATTCAATTTTAAAGTATTGTTTCTTACCTTCGTAAAGCAAAGATCTCTCTAGAATTTCAGGCATTCTGAAAACATCTGAATTACCACCAGAAATAATACAAACAACATTTTTATTAATAATTTCATCTTTCATTAAATCTAAACCACATAAGGATAAAACTCCAGCTGGTTCAATAACATATCCGCTTTCATTATACATTTCTAAAATTTTGGAACAAACATGTCCTTCATCCACTAATAACATTTTATCTAAATTTTCTTTACAAATAGGAAAATTTAATTCTCCAACTTTCTTAACAGATGCTCCATCAACAAAAGAATTAATTTTGTCTAATTTAATAACTTTATCCATTTTAATAGCTTCAGACATTGAAGGAGCACCTAAAGGTTCTAATCCTATAATCTTAGTTTTAGGAGATAATTGTTTAATTAATGTAGAAACTCCAGCAAGTAGCCCTCCTCCTCCAACAGGTAAAAAAATATAATCTATTTTCTCTCCTTTTTTCATTTGATTTATAATTTCTAAACCTACTGTCGCTTGTCCTTCAATTACTTTTTCATCGTCAAAAGGGTGAATAAAATTACATTTTTTTTCTAAAGAATATTTTAAAGCTATATCAAATGATTCATCAAAATTATTTCCTTCTAAAAATATCTTAACATATTTACCACCAAAATTTTTAACCTTATCTATTTTCTGTTTGGTAGTAATTTTTGGCATGAAAACAATCCCATTAATATTTAATTTATTACAACTATAAGCAACACCTTGTGCATGATTACCAGCGCTACAAGTAATAATACCATTGCTTAATAGTGTTCCTGTTTTATTTATATTGTACATTTTATTAAATGCACCTCTAAGCTTATAGGAACGAACAGGTTCAACTAAATCTTCTCTTTTTTCTAGAATTTTAGCATTATATTTTTTAGACAATTGTTGATTAAAATTTAAAGGGGTTGGATTCATAATTGTTTTTAAAACTACTGCAGCAGCTCTAATGTCTTTCAATTGTGGATAAAATTTTGGCATAATATAGTAATTAAAATGCAAAAATTTTTTAAATTCAATTTTTATTAAGAAGATATTGTAGTTTCAGTATTAATTTCAGTATTACCACTAGAGCCAGTTCCACTAGAGCCAGTTCCAGAGCCAGTTCCAGAGCCAGTTCCAGAGCCAGTATTAGAAACTTTTAAAAAGTTATCATTAATTATAATTGATAAATAACCTACAATACCACATAATACTGTTCCCCAAGCAGTATCTATTAGAGTTTGATTTAATGAATATTTTCTAATAGTTGCGTAATTAGTATAATTATATACACCATAAATTACTAAACCTAAAATTAATCCATTAAATGAATTATGTTGTTTTACAGAAAAATAATAAATACCAAATGCTAATAACATATAAGCAATAACTGCCGAGATATAAACTCTTAAACCTTTAGGGTTTTTCTTTTTGTTAATTTTTTTAAAAGTTATTTCATACATATCCCTATTAATGTATAAAATCATTGGTAAATCAATAACTAAAAATATAGCTAAAACTAAAGAAAAAATTTTAAATTCTTGTATAAAAATCTTGTCCATTATTAAAATTTAGATATAAATTTTAATTTTAAATTAAAAAAATTAGTCGCTATCGCTATCATCTTTCTTTCCCGAAGTTTTGCTAGCATTAAACTTTATAATTTTGCTTCCTTTTTTTAATGGACCAGCAGGAGTAGCTTCTTCACTTTCATCATCTTCATCAGAGTCATCAGAATCCTCTTCATCCAAATCATTATCATCTTCTAATTTATTTAATGACATATCAACTTTGTTAATTGTTTTCTTCATTTTAGTAGAAGAATCTATAATATTTTCAGCGACAAGTCCTTTTTTTGCCATTAAATAATCATTCATTTTCTTTACAACCTCATCTCTTTTAATTTCTAATAATTCTTGTTCTTTTTTAAGTTCAGTATATTTTTCGATAATATAAAACCAATCACTTTTCCATATTTTTAATTGTTCTTCATCGATATCATCTATATTAATTTCATCAGATTTCTTAATCTCTTTTTTCTCAATATTTATTTTCTTATCATCCTCTTCTACTTTCTTAGTATTTTTCGCTGGTTTCTTATTAGATACTGGCTCTGGAATTGGTTCAGAAATTACTTCAGGTTCTGCTTTCTTAACAGTTTTGTTAGGTTTCTTTTCAATTTCTTCAGATTTTTCTGCAACTACTTTTTTAGTTGATTTTGCAGCTTTCTTTTGAGGCAAATCTTCAGGAACTGGTTCAGGAATAGGCTCAGGAATAGGCTCAGGAATAATAGCTTTACTTGCAGCTTTCTTTCCACCTTTTACTAACTTTTCCTCTTTTACTGGCTTTTCCTCTTTTACTGACTTTTCCTCTTT
>Ga0214923_10000748_pt1 | contig 48455 bp, 44 predicted proteins | sample LL1510_MetaG_FD_177993 | JGI IMG/M metagenome (GOLD analysis project Ga0214923, IMG submission 177993) | Freshwater microbial communities from Lake Lanier, Atlanta, Georgia, United States - LL-1510 | ecosystem: Environmental > Aquatic > Freshwater > Lake | place: USA: Georgia | collected...
AAAATCTTCGATAGTAAAAATATGATGATCTCTATACTGAAGCTGACGGTAATAGGAAGAATGCTCTTCTACGTACCGCTTGAGCGGCTTTGGATTAGAAATGCCAGTTACCAATAAAACCTCATTTTCTATATGTAGTTGATAAGGTTTACGGGTAATAATATGATAAGGTGTCCCATACTCTAAAAAAGTAAAATAAACCTTTTGATGAGGAAGAGGGTTGATTTCTTCAATAAGTTGATCTCGCTCAGCTATACTCAAATCTGGACTACATTTTGTAACAATAATAACCGTAGCGTCTCTGTACCTACTTTTTAAATCTCGAAGATCGCCTGTGGGTAAATAAAAGTCTCTTGTAAATAAATTAGCATATTCAGTAAGCAATATGGAAAATCCAGCACTGATAGAGCGATGCTGGAATGCGTCATCTAGTAAAATCACTTCTGTTTTTGGGAAATCATGTAATAATTCAGGGATGGCTAATATTCTCTCCTCTCCCACTGTAACTGCAGTGCTTGGATATTTTCTAAAAAGAGACAAAGGTTCATCGCCTATGTCAAGAGCGGTCGATTCAGGCTTTGCAAAGGCATATCCACGCGTACGCCTTCGATATCCCCGGCTAAGGGTAGCCACTTTATAATGGGGTGATAAAAATTCAACTAAAAGCTCAACCATCGGAGACTTCCCTGTGCCTCCAACAGCTAAATTACCCACTGTAATCAAAGGAATTCCAAATTCGGCTGTATGAAGCCATTGCTTATCAAATAAATAATTACGGATATAAATAGCTGCCCAATACAATAAAGCGATTGGCAACAATAGAAGTCTAAAAGAACGTAGAAAAAAGTCGTAGAACATCAGTCCTACGAAGTTACAAAGAAGCTAAAGATGGTCGTACCATAATTTCTCTCCTTTTCGAAGCCCTTGAATGTTGAATAATTATTACGAGGAGTATGTTCTAACACAAATAATCCATCCGAGGCCAGTAATTTTTTTTCGAATATAAGAATGGGAAGCTGGTCAATAGTAGTTAATGCATAAGGAGGTCCAGCAAAAATGAAATCGAATTGTTCGTTACAATGATTCAAAAATTGAAAAACATCCTGCTTTAAGATTGAAAAGTTATCTAACCCAAGCATTTTAACAGTTTGTTGAATAAATTGAACCTGCTTGCTATCCTTTTCAATTAAGGTCAATGAATCGGCCCCTCTGGAAGCTAATTCATAACTAATACTACCCGTTCCGGCAAACAAATCGAGGCATTTAAGACCATTAAAATCAATCCTATTTTGCAAAATATTAAATAGCCCCTCCTTAGCAACATCGGTCGTTGGTCGGGTATGAGGCATGTGAGCGGGTGGAGAAAAACGTCGCCCTCCCAATTTTCCGCTTATGATACGCATGGCAAACTATTTGTCAAAAGAGTAAAATAATGGGAAGGATAATTTGTCAAAGTCCAGTCTTTACTATTAGTGCGGAAAGTAACATTCAAAAAATAGGAGGATAATTCAGCATAGAGCTTGGACGAATGATCAATTAAACCACTCAACTGTAAACGGACTTCAGTTAATTCAAATGAATACTCTTGACATATTTTCAATAAAAAGTAAAGCGCATCCTGTTCTGTTGTGTATTGAAAAGTGCCACAAAAAACAAGTTGCCCTGCTCTAAACACCAGCAAATCCAATTGCTGTATACCCACTTCAATAAATATCGTACTTGTTAAATTATTTGCAGGTAAATTGTTAAACATGGACTTAAATGAATGCTTGATTTGACAGGCAGGAAACTTGGATTCTACAGCTTTAAAAATAGTAGCTGGCACTAAATACCCTAGGTAAAATTGGCAATCAGCATAAGACTCTTGCAGAAGAATCGAATTCGGTTGAAAAGGAAAGGTCAACTGCAATTGATTTTGAAGTGCTTTTTTTTCATATTTAGAAATGGGCAAAAGAGTATGTTGCGGGGAAGCATAAGAGACCTGGACAGACGAGTATTCACTATGCGCTGAAAAATGATCCAAAAATGCTGAAACAGTATTTTGATTCCAATTGTCGATTTCAAAAAAAGATAATTCAACAGGATTTCCTGCCACAGCATCTACTATGACATAGGAAGCCAGCTTAGCACTAAGCCCAATTGCCACATCTAATTTTTGAGGAGCTTCCGCAGAACTTCTAAAAGAAAAAAGAGGTTTCAAGATTATTTATTGATAAGTGTTTCATTTTCAAAGTTAATATAATTGTACGTTTGCAAGGATAATAACAATGAACCCTTCTCCTTTACAAGTAGAAATCAATAAGAAGTCCATTTTAAAAATGGCTCTCCCAATCAGTTTGGCCATTTTTATTCCACAATTAAATTTTGTAATCAACAATATTTACTTAGGACATTTTGACCAAGATCCTGCCGCCCTTGCAGTTGCGGGAATCACAGGCGTATATTATTTAATTTTTGCCGCGATTGGGTATGGCCTCAACAATGGTTTGCAAACGCTAATTGCCAGAAGAGCAGGCGAAAACAAGCCGCAAGAAGTGGGTCGATTATTTAGCCAAGGAGTCTATATTGGTCTGCTACTTTCCTTAATAGGAATAATCCTAACGTACACAATTACACCCACCCTTTTTAGCTATATTATTAAGGATCAAATTACTTTACAAAAGGCCATCCAGTTCTTGCAGATTAGAATATGGGGACTTCCTTTTTTATATGTTTACCAACTTAGAAATGCATTACTGGTAGGCATTAATCAATCCAGGTATCTTGTAGCGGGCACGCTAGCAGAAACAGTCTCAAACATTCTTCTAGATTATGTATTAATTTTTGGATTTGGTTTAATTCCAGCACTAGGATTCAATGGAGCAGCGATAGCTTCTATCATTTCAGAATTTATCGGATTATTTGTCATTTACGTTGTAATTAATAAAAAAGGGTTCACGAAAGAGTTTAGTTTGTTTTCTGCAATTAAATGGGACTGGCCTGTCCAGCGATCAATACTTTCCGTCTCCTCGCCTCTAATGTTTCAGCATGCAATAAGTATCATTAGCTGGCAATACTTTTTTTTATTAATCGAACACCACGGAGCCATGGCACTAAAAATTTCAAATGTGATGCGAAACATTTTTGGAATTTTTGGTTGTTTTTGCTGGGCTTTTGCCTCTACAGCTAATTCTATGGTAAGTAATATTATTGGACAAGGCAGACAAAATGAAGTTATTCATCTGATCAAGAAAATACTTTCAATTAGCTTAACCTTAGCGCTATTCATTGTAGGTATCTTGAATTTATTTCCGGGCTCGTTTCTTTCCTTATTTGGGCAAGGGGATTCTTTTGTAAATGAAGGAATACCGGTATTACGAGTTGTTTCTACAGCACTACTTCTCTCCTCTATAGCTACAATCTTTTTAAGCACGGTTACTGCCTCAGGTAATACTCGAATAACCTTTATGATTGAAGTAGGCGCAATCGTTACCTATTGCACGTACATTTACATTGTACTGGAGTATTATCACTTTTCCATTACAATTGGCTGGATGAGCGAATGGATCTATTGGCTTTGTTTATTAATCCCCTCTTTTCTGTACTTACGTACAAATAAATGGAGAAACAAAGCCATTTAATCTTAACAAAATTTGGATGGAATCTTTAATGTATTCCCTTGGCACTTAAATAACGCTCAGCATCTAGAGCAGCCATACAACCACTACCTGCTGCAGTAACAGCTTGTCGATATGTTTTGTCTTGTACATCTCCAGCAGCAAATACACCTTCGATGTTAGTTTTACTAGTACCTGGCGTTGTTATTATGTAGCCGGTTTCATCCATAGTAATCCAATCTTTAAATATGGAGGAGTTAGGGCTGTGTCCGATCGCAACAAAGAAAGCACTAATGGCGACCTCCTCTTTTTGACCTGTTTTTGTATTAATAAGTCGTACAGCCTCAACCTTATTTTGGCCAATAATCTCTTCCGTTTCACTATTCCAGTGGATCTGTATAGTTGGAGTGGATTTAACACGCTCCTGCATTACTTTGCTGGCTCTCATTTCATCTCTTCTAATGATCATGTGCACTTTTGAGCAGATCTTTGAAAGATACAAGGCCTCTTCTGCGGCTGTATCTCCTGCTCCTACTATTGCTACTTCTTTTCCTTTAAAAAAGAAGCCATCACATACTGCACAAGCACTCACACCAAATCCATTTAATCGTTGCTCACTTTCCAGTCCCAACCATTTTGCAGAGGCACCTGTTGATATAATCACACTGTGTGCTGCAATCCATTTTTCTTCATCAATTTCAACTTTATGAATCGGTCCCGTAAAATCTACTTTTGTAGCAATTCCATATCGGATATCTGCACCCATTCTGGCAGCCTGTTTCTCAAAATTCACCATCATATCAGGCCCCTGGATTCCTTCTGGATAACCTGGGTAATTTTCAACTTCTGTGGTGATGGTTAACTGACCTCCAGGTTGAATTCCTTGATATAATACAGGCTTTAATCCAGCTCTGCTAGCATAAATTGCAGCTGTATAGCCAGCCGGTCCAGAGCCGATAATCAAACACTGTACGGTTTCTATTGTATCCATAATTAACGGAGCGCTTTACAATTAATTGGAGATCGGAAAGAATCAATTAAAACCAGCTAAATGGTTATCCCAGATAAGCTTTTAACGCACTACTATAACGAGCTTTTTGAAGACGCTTAATAGCACGTTCTTTAATTTGACGAATTCGCTCTTTGGTAAGATCATATTTTTGGCCAATCTGTTCGATTGTTACACCATTTTCTCCATCCAGTCCAAAATATGCATTAACGATTTCTGCTTCCCTAGGTGAAAGAGATTTAAGAACTCTGCGAATTTCATTGCGCAAAGAGTCTTTCATGACATCATCGTCTGTATCGTCACTTCCTTCCAAAAGATCACCCATCGCAACATCTTCGGCCTCATGCACAGGAGCATCAAGGGAAGTATGGCGTGTGTTACTTTGAAAAATATTATTTATTTCAGTTTCACTCATCTCCAACAACTCTGCAAGCTCCTCTGTAGAAGGTTCACGCTCGTGCTCTTGCTCAAAAGCCATGTAAGCCTTATTCGCTTTGTTGTAAGTACCAATTTTATTTTGCGGAAGACGAACTAAACGACCTTGTTCTGCCAAAGCTTGTAAAATGGATTGGCGAATCCACCATACAGCATAAGAAATAAATTTAAATCCTTTGGTTTCGTCAAAACGTTGAGCAGCTTTTATTAAACCCAAATTACCTTCATTGATCAAGTCACTCAAAGAAAGTCCCTGGTGTTGATATTGCTTCGCAACAGATACAACAAATCGAAGATTGGCTTGAACAAGTTTATCTAATGCACGTTGAGAATCTACAGGATTCCTATTGAACATTTTAATTCGCTGTGCAAGTGTAGTCTCCTCTTCAGGAGTGATCATTGAAATTTTAGAAATCTCTTGTAAATATTTTTCTACCGCCTGCGAATCTCTGTTGGTAATCTGGGTAGCAATTTTGAGCTGCCGCATGAAATTTGACTTTTTTAATAGTTAGGGGATAAAGACGAAAAATTACCCTTCAAACGTGTGCGAAGTTACTGAAAATAACAGTGTTTTTTCTACTGATTTTTATCGAACAGCCTGTTTATCATTCTTTTTTGAACGATACCAAAACAAGATAAGGCCCGCAGCAAAAAGGAGAATAGATATGACCTCCGCTTGTGTAGGGTTAAAACCAAATAAATTCATTTGATTATTTACCCGTATTTTTTCTATAGCAAACCTTTCTAATCCATTGAATATTAAATATATAGAAAATAAAAAGCCATCATTTTTTAATCTCTTTCGGATTAGAAATAGAACAAGGGCTAAGAAGATGCAAGCAATAGCTTCATAAAGTGGAGTTGGATAAACCCCTTGTGGAAGTGCATTACAATAGGGTCCTGTACATCCTGGAATGGGAATACCTGCCTCAATAACATTATTTGGATAAGTGAATGACCAAGCCCAATCTGGGATGAAAAAGGGCTTTTGTGCTAAATCGCTAACAAGTCCCCAGTCTCCATCGCCTGCAAAATGGCACCCCAATCTTCCAATTCCATAAGCTAGCATCAAACCTGGAGCTACCGAATCACTTAACCGTAAAAACCCAATCTTGTGCTTTTTTGCATAGATAGCTATTGCAATTGCTGCACAGATCAAACCTCCATACATTGTCAAACCAGCAGCTGAAAATAGGTACGCAGCAGGCTGTTGTAGAAAATCAGACCAGTTCTCAAATATATCAAAGAGTTTAGCCCCTGCTAATCCAAACACCAGTGCCAGTAAGGTGATATCACCTACCCTGTCTTGTGGCCAAATCCTTACAGTACGCTTTTCTGGTTTAGGAAGTCGAGCCTTTTCTTTTTCTCTCCATTTCAAAAAAGAAAAAAACAAACTGAAAGTAATCCCAAGTGGCCAATTACCTTTTGAAGAAAAAATAAATTCAGCAGGAGTGATATTAATGCTGCTATCAAGAGAGAATAAAGCCAAGAACTTAAAACCAAAAATAAAACCTAATATAAAATTTGAGGCGATTTCTGTCCAATGAGCGGGCCCTCCTACAATATGCGCCATTTCAGTGGGTTGAAATAGACCCATTTTGGATTTTCGCTTCAACTCATACGAAAGTGAAGTGGCAGCAGCACCAAATGCAATAGCTACAAAAAAACCAAACGTATTTAAAAAACGCAGGAAGGGTAAGTCCAAGCCAAACAAATCCTTGAATGCATAGTACAGGTTGGGATACATTCGTAGCTATTCGTTAATTACAATGCTGATTAAAAGCAGCAATCAGATTTTCTGCAATAGTCTGAGCTGAACGACCTTCAATCATGTGCCTCTCAATATAATGTGCAAGCTTACCATCTTTGAATAAAGCTATAGCAGGTGAAGAAGGAGGATAAGGTAATAAGTGTTCACGTACTGCTTTTACAGCTTCAAGATCAAAGCCGGCAAAACAGGTAGTCAAATAATCAGGCTTTTTCGGACTATTAGAAACTGCCATTAACACACCAGGGCGTGCCGTACCGGCTGAACAACCACAAACTGAATTGATAACAACCAACGTTGATCCGGATTTAGCCAACTGTTCATTAACAGCAGGGGCAGATAATAACTCAGAAAAACCAAAATCGGTTAATTCTTCTTTCATCGGATTCACAATCTCAACAGGATACATAGTATAATTTTTAGCTAGGGCAAAAATAGACAATACTGATGACATCCTTAAATAGGTATAGCGAGGGGGAAAAGCGAGTTATGACTTTCTTTAAGAGAATTTTCACAAATTCTAGGATCAAAAAAAGACAGGAAACAAAAAAGATTTCGTCTATATAAAAAGAAATAAACAAAGATTCTTTCTCATAAGCAGTTGGTTTTGGTTTACCGCCCTTCGTTTCAACGAGGGGCTATTTTTTTACCAACGTCTTTCGAATGGTTGCCACGTCACTTTCAGTGATTGCGCTTGCATTATTCCCAAAATGCGTACGGATGTAGGTTAAAATAGATGCGATTTCTTTGTTGGATAGGTAGGAAAAAGAAGCCATTGGACTAAAGTAATTTTCATCCTGTACCTCGATTGGCTCGTTCAATCCTTTTAATAGTATCGAAATCAATCGCTTTTTATCTCCAGTTGTGTAATCTGTTCCAAAAAGCGGAGGTGTCATTCTGGGGACTCCCCCACCGTCACTTTGATGACAGGCAACACAATATTTTTGATAAAGTTGCTGACCAGTCAGTTGATTAACTTTTCCTTGCGCTTGAGCCGTTAGCGATAGAATTGTTGAAAAAAATACAACAGAAATATAAAATCGATTCACAGTATCTTATTTAGGCTCATAGGATATTTTCCAAACCCAACCTTTAGCATCATCTGAAACTAATAACGATCCATCTGCAGATTGCGCAAGACCACAAGGTCTATGTTGTGCATCACGAGGACTCATTACTTTTCCTTTACCTGTAAAACCATCAGCAAAAATTTCCCAATCACCAGTAGGCACTCCATTTTTTAATGGGAGGAATACTACATAAAATCCTTCCTGGTATTCTGGATTTCTATTCCAACTGCCATGAAAAGCTATAAAAGCACCATTACGGTATCTTTCTGGAAATTGAGTGCCGTTATAAAATAAAAGTGCATTAGGCGCTAAGTGACCAGGAAAAGTAGCTAATGGTGCAATTGCCTGCGGTGCTCCTTCTATTTTTCCATCTCCACCATATTCTGGAGATAAAATTTTCTTGTTCTTGAACTGATCCCAATAAACATAGGGCCAACCTGCATCCTGACCTTGTTTCAATCTATAAAATGTTTCTGCAGGCAGTTCTGCACCTGCCTTTGCATCGTATAGCTGAGGGAAATGTTGGTAGAGAAGGTCGCGTCCATGTACTGTGACATACAAATCATTTACTTCTTGATTCCAATCGAGTCCAACAACATTTCGTAGTCCAGTAGCATATCGAATGCCCTGTGCATAGGTTTGATCAATTGCATCAGCAGAAAAGCGCCAAATTCCACCAGCAGAGTCTAAAATTGGACAAGGCAAAAGACCGGGAGATTCTGCCTTTCTATCTTCAACTTGACAAATATTGGAAGGAGCGCCAATGTTGACATAGATAAAACCTTGATTATCCAACGTGATAGATTTGGAAGCATGCTGACCCTTATCCATTAACCCACCAACAATTCGTTCTGGACTAGAAGGTGAAATAGGTGTGAAATTGTCGTCGAGTTTATAACGAAAAATAGCGTTGTTAGAAGAAGCATACAGGTAATGGTCTTTTATAGCTATACCTGTACCGATATAATTACCAAAAAGCAAACTATCCTCGTAAACACCATCATGATCTTTATCTTTCCATAATACAATACCCGCTCCATCACGTAATTTTTCTAATTTCAAAAAGAGATTTCCGTTTGGAGCAATCGCGATATGCCTGACGCGACCTTGGTTTTTTAATAAGGCAGTAGCCTTAAATGTTGATGGTAATTGTAACGCAACCTCATTCTGTGCATACGCTTGAGTTATCAATAAGAGAACGTAAAAAAATAGTACTGAGCAACTCCTCATAATTAATACCCCAAAATTTTAAGCATACTTTGTGCAGTTTGCTGTTTTGCATAAACCCAATCTGTCAACTTTCCATTTTTATCATGTCCAACTATGACATGTTTTGGTGATGGAATAAGGCAATGCTTAATTCCACCATATCCACTGATTTGGTCTTGATAGGCGCCAGTGTGAAAAAATCCCACATAAAGAGGTTCAGTAGTTCCGTTTGTTTTGGGCAGGAATACCTCATTGATGTGCTCTTCTGAATCATAATAATCATGACTATCGCAGGTAATACCACCCAGCACCACCCGCTGGTAATCCTGATCCCATTTATTGATGGGCAGCATCAGAAATTTCTCTCCGATTCCCCAGGTATCAGGCAACGTGGTGATAAAAGAAGAGTCAATCATGTACCAAGTTTCACGATCATTCTGAACTTTCTCTGCCGTTACACTAAAAATATGCGCCATACTTTCTCCAACCGTAAAGCTTCCAAATTCAGTGAAAATATTAGGCATGGGGACTTTTGTTTTTTTACAAGCAACTTTAATATTGCGTACAATCTCATTAATCATGAATTGATAGTCATATTCAAATCCTAATGAGTGTTTAATCGGAAATCCCCCACCTATATTAATTGAATCTAATTCAGGACAAATTTTCTTGAGTTGGCAATAAAGGTTCACCACTTTGTTCAACTCGCTCCAGTAATAAATATCATCTTTAATCCCCTTGTTCAAAAAAATGTGTAACATCTTTAACTGGAATTTACTCTCGTATCCCTCAATTCTATCCACATAAAATTCCAGGACATCCTTTGCGCGAATTCCAAGTCGTGAAGTATAAAAAGGGAAATTGGGCTCTTCCTCAGCAGCAACACGAATCCCTAACTTGAATGGAACTTTAACAGAGTGCGCATAGTCCTTCAACTCTTCTTTATTATCTAGTACAGGAATAACATTTGAAAAACCACTATTTAGTAACTGGGCAATTCTACGGGTGTACCCTTTTTGTTTGAACCCATTGCAAATGATAAAAGTCTCTTTGGAAATTTTCTTTTTCGCATATAATTTTTTGATAATCTCAATATCATATGCATAAGATGTTTCCAAATGAATATCATGCTTAAGCGCCTCCTCTATTACAAAACTAAAATGAGAACTTTTGGTACAATAACAATAATGATACTTACCCTCGTACTTATGCTTTTTGAAAGCTGCCGCAAACATGGTCTTTGCCTTTTTAATCTGTGAACCGATTTTTGGCAAATAGGTAAGTTTTAATGGAGTACCATGCTTAGCAATCAATGCCCTAAGATCTAACCCATTAAAATATAGATTTCCATCTTCAACCTCAATTCCTTCTTGAGGAAAATTAAACGTTTGTTTTACAAGATCTAAATAGGCGTTTGTCATGTTAAGAGCAATAGTCTGTTTGTGGGTGGTTTTAAAATCGGCACAAAACTATCGCTTTCGTATAAATCGAAATTGATTTATCCAAAAAAAAGGTCCGTTTTTGGAACGGACCTCAAATTGGTAAGGTAGATAAGTGTTATTTAACCTCCTCGAAAGGAACATCTGTAACATCTTCGGCCGGCTGAGATCCAGCTTCAGGCTGTGGGGCTCCACCTTGTGGGTTACCCTGAGTAGCTTTATACATATCCTCACTGGCTGCAGTCCAAGCTGTATTTAGCGCAGCAAGCTGTGCATCAATAGCAGCAAGGTCTTGTGATTGATGCGCTTCTTTTAATTTTTCAGCTGCTTGCTCAATCACCGCCTTTTTATCTGCAGGAATTTTATCGCCGTATTCCTTGAGTTGTTTTTCAGTTTGGAAAAGCAATGAATCAACTTGATTAATCTTGTCAACTTTTTCACGCTCAGCTTTGTCAGCAGATTCATTAGCCTTTGCCTCAGCTTTCATTCGCTCCACCTCTTCTTTACTTAAACCAGACCCTGCTTCAATATGAATTTTTTGTTCCTTGCCAGTACCTTTATCTTTTGCTGTTACATGCAAAATACCGTTTGCATCAATGTCAAAAGTAACTTCGATCTGAGGCACACCGCGAGGCGCTGGTGGAATTCCATCCAAGTTGAAAATCCCCAGACTTTTATTGTCCTTTGCCATGCTGCGTTCTCCTTGCAATACATGAATTTGAACGCCAGGTTGATTATCACTTGCTGTAGAGAATACTTCAGATTTTTTAGTTGGAATAGTGGTGTTGGCAGGAATCAAAGTAGTCATTACAGCCCCCATAGTTTCAATACCAAGTGAAAGAGGTGTCACATCCAAAAGAAGCACATCTTTTACTTCTCCTGTTAACACTGCACCTTGTATACCGGCACCAATCGCAACCACTTCGTCGGGGTTTACACCTTTATTAGGTTTTTTACCAAAGAACTTCTCAACGATCTCTTGCACTTTTGGAATACGAGTTGAACCTCCCACCAAAATAACTTCATCAATTTGAGCAGTACTTAATCCTGCATCTTTTAAGGCAGCTTCGCACGGCTTCAAACAACGCGTAAATAAATTGTCAGCCAATTGTTCAAAACGAGCACGACTTAACTTTTTAACCAAGTGTTTAGGAACTCCATCAACCGCTGTGATATAAGGGAGGTTAATTTCTGTTTCAGCAGAAGAACTTAATTCTACTTTTGCTTTTTCGGCTGCTTCCTTCAAACGTTGTAGCGCCATTGGATCTTTACGCAAATCGATTGACTCTTCATTTTTAAACTCATCTGCTAACCAATCCATGATTACTTTATCAAAGTCATCCCCACCCAGGTGTGTATCTCCATTGGTGGATTTAACTTCAAAAACACCGTCCCCTAATTCCAAAACTGAAATATCGAAGGTACCACCACCCAAGTCGAATACAGCAATACGTTTATCGCTTTGTGCTTTGTCTAAACCATAGGCTAATGCGGCGGCAGTAGGCTCATTCACAATGCGTCTAACATTCAATCCAGCTATTTCTCCAGCTTCTTTTGTAGCTTGACGCTGTGCATCATTAAAATAGGCTGGTACTGTAATGACAGCCTCTGTTACTTCTTGTCCCAAATAATCTTCGGCTGTTTTTTTCATTTTCTGCAATACCATCGCACTAATTTCTTGTGGTGTATAAAGACGACCATCGATATCAATACGTACTGTATTGTTGTCCCCTTTTGCAACCTTATAGCTCCAGTGCGTGATTTCCTCCCCTACCTCGTCAAAACGACGACCCATGAAACGCTTAACAGATGCGATTGTATTTAAAGGGTTTGTGATTGCCTGACGCTTTGCAGGATCTCCAACTTTTCTTTCACCATTTTTTAAAAAAGCAACAATGGAGGGGGTAGTTCTTCTTCCCTCATCATTGGCAATAACTACTGGCTCATTCCCTTCCATAACGGAAACACAACTATTCGTAGTTCCTAAGTCAATACCTATAATTTTTCCCATTTTTCAGATTTTGAAGAATTAAAGACAATCCATGTGCCGACGTACTCAATTGTGCTATTTTGTCAGTTTTTCATCACTTTCAAGCCATTTAAAAGATAAATAGCGAAATTTTGACTGCTTTAACTAAAAGAAAATCAACATTTTGTCTTATATGCAACGGCGGTTTATTCCTTTCTTTTAAAAGAAAAATTACGTTGTGCCAAATAGCTAAAAATTACTACTCCTGAAACAGTTACGAATTGAGCCAATAACGGATCAATCAATAGAACTTCAACTTGAACTTTTAAGAGTAAATAGTTTAGAAAAAGATTAAAAAGACAAATCAATAAATAGCGAAAAAGCTGGATTCGTGAGCGAAGATGTGAGTCTGAAAAAACGACAAATTTTGAAAAAAAGAAGCCTAATGGAAATGTGACCATAAATGAAGCCAATAAGGCTGCGCTGTGGGCTTTAAATGCATAAAACCCCAAATTAAAAACAGTCCCCTGAAACCAATAGGTATAGCAGATAAAATAAACTACGATTCCTATGAGTGTATTGGTGCTTCCAGTAACCAGATAGCGAAAAGTTTGGAGGCGCATGAATCGTCTGAATAGCGGATAGAAAAAATCCAAAACACCTCGGATAAGTGAAGCTAGTAGTTCAAAAAGTTGATTCATTGTTTGCAAAATAACCAAAACAGTCAGAAATCATCCATTGGACCTTTACCTTTGTGCGATTAGTATGGAAACGAAGTACTTATTACAAGCAATCAAACCTCTCATTAATTCCAAAGTAAGCGAATTAATAGGAGTACCGCATGCGCTAGCTGATCTGATCATACAGCGAACAAAACCAGAATTTGAAGGCGATTATACATTAGTATTATTTGGAATTGTCAAGAAATACAAAAAAAATCCTGATGAAATTGGGCAAGCCCTAGGAAGCATACTATGTAAAGAGTATCCAACCTTGTTCAAAAATTTCAATGTAGTCAAAGGGTTTTTAAACCTAAGCATAGACGATTCCTATTGGATCAATTTCTTAAATAGCAACTATACAAATACTTCGTTTGGAACGCACCCCACAACTGGGAAAAAGGTTATGGTCGAGTATTCCTCGCCAAATACGAATAAACCTCTCCATTTGGGACACCTCCGAAATATATTTCTCGGATGGAGTATCGCAGAAATACTGAAACATTGCGGCTACGATGTGATTAAAAGCTGTGTAATCAATGACAGAGGCATTCATATTTGCAAGAGTATGATTGCCTGGCAACTTTTTGCGAATGGGGCTACCCCAGCCACTACTGGGCAAAAAGGTGATCATTTTGTTGGGGACTATTATGTACGCTTCAATGAAGAATATAAAAAGCAAGTTGAGGAATTAGTCAGTAAAGGATTGTCTCCCGCAGAAGCTGAGAAGGAAGCTCCTATTATGAAGGCTACTCAACAACTTTTAATTGATTGGGAAGCAGGTAAAAAAGAAGTGCTGGATTTATGGAGCCAGATGAACCAATGGGTCTACGAGGGCTTTGACAGTACTTATAAAAAGATCGGAGCTGATTTTCAAAAAATGTACTATGAAAGCAAAACATATTTGCTTGGAAAAAAGTTTGTAGACCAGGGATTAAAAGATGGAGTGTTTTACCAAAAAGAAGACGGAAGTACTTGGATCAATTTGACAAATGAAGGACTGGATGAAAAATTAGTACTTCGAAAAGATGGCACCTCCGTTTACATTACACAGGACTTGGGATTAGCGGAGCAAAAATTTGCTGAATTTCAATTTGACCAGAGCATTTATGTGATTGCTGACGAACAGAATTATCACATGAAGGTGCTACAATTGATTTTACAGAAATTAGGTAAATCATATGCCTATGGCATTTACCATTTGAGTTACGGAATGGTAGAACTGCCCAGTGGTAGAATGAAAAGTCGAGAAGGGACTGTGGTTGACGCCGACGATTTAATAGACGAGATGCTTCAAGTAGCAAAGCAAAAAACAGAGGAGCTGGGCAAAGTGAAAGATTTCACCGAAAAAGAATTGAGCGAACTCTTTCACACGCTTGCATTAGGTGCACTTAAATTTTATTTACTTCGAGTTGACCCTAAAAAGAAAATGATATTCAATCCGCAGGAGTCAATCGATTTTCAAGGATTTACGGGTCCCTTTGTTCAATATACTCATGCCAGAATCTGCTCCATCTTAAGAAAAGCAGGCGAATTACCTCAATCTGAATCAACAGTTACGTTAGAAAAAGAGGAAAGAGAACTTTTAGTTTCATTGGAGCAATTCCCGCTGGTAATAGAACAGGCAGTGGAGGAACATAATCCCTCTGTCATCGCAAACTATGTATATACCATTGCCAAATCCTTTAATGGTTTCTATACACAGTATTCGATTATGCAAGCACCTAGCGAAGCAAGTAAAGCATTTCGATTACGACTTTCCAAACTAACTGGTCAAGTAATCAAATCTTCGCTTGCCCTTCTTGGTATACAAGCGCCAGAACGAATGTAATTTTAAGCTAATAAAATCGCGGAAAGGGCTGGCAACTGTAGCGTAACCTTTACTCTCTTCTCCTTTCGGGAAAGGACTTCGATTGGAATTGATGCGTTAGTGTGAAAACCAGATCCCCCATACGAAGCATCATCACTATTGAAAATTTGTTCCCATTTCAACTTACCATTTAATTCCAAATCCCAATTATTTCTTACCACTGGGGTCATATTCAAAATAATATAAACCGAATCACCCTTTTTACTTATTCTTCGGTAGACAACCACAGATTCATTTCGGTGTGATAAGTCAACCCATTTAAATCCGTCAGGAGAATATTGAAGTTCATAGAGCGCAGGAAAGCTACGTAGCAATTCATTTAATTTGCTTACACAGTTTTTAAGTCCTTGATGAATCGGGTATTGCAATAGTCCCCAGTTTAATTCACTTCGGTAATCCCACTCATTCGTTTGCCCAAATTCACCCCCCATAAACAAAAGTTTTGCGCCAGGGTGGGTCCACATATACGCGTATAACAATCTTAAATTCGCAAACTTCTGCCACTCATCTCCAGGCATTTTATAGATGAGAGGACTTTTTCCATGAACGACTTCATCATGACTGAGAGGAAGCAAAAAATTCTCATCGTAGTAATACATCATGCTGAATGAGAAAGTATCTTGATGCTGGGATCGGTAAATTGGATCAGATTTGAAAAATTTCAAAGTATCATGCATCCATCCCATCATCCACTTCATCCCAAAACCAATTCCGTCTTGAAATGTTGGACGGGAAATACCAGGCCAATCCGTTGCCTCCTCTGCCATCGTTTGAACATCAGGGAAGTCTCGGTAAATAGTCTCGTTAAGGTCTTTTAAAAATTGAATCGCTTCCAAATTACCATTCCCTCCATATTGATTAGGTTCCCACTCCCCATCTTCCCTTGAATAATTCAGCTTAAGTATGGAGGATACTGCATCAACTCGAATTCCATCAACATGAAAATAATCAAACCAAAAACAGGCGCTACTAATTAAAAATGATTTTACCTCCCCTCTCCCATAATTAAAAATATAACTATTCCAATCGGGATGATATCCTTTTCGTCTATCTGCATACTCATAGGTATGTGCGCCATCAAAAAGAAATAATCCATGTGCATCATGTGGAAAATGAGAAGGCACCCAATCTAGTATCACACCAATATCTGCTTGATGCAATTGATCAATTAAATACATCAACCCTTGTGGATCACCAAAGCGTGAAGTGGGAGCAAAAAATCCCGTAATCTGATAGCCCCAACTTCCATCAAATGGATATTCCATTATGGGCATGAATTCGACATGTGTAAAGCCCAATTCTTTTATATAGGGAACCAATCGTTCAGCGATATCCTGGTAAGAATTATAACTCTCTTCATCATACTTATTGGGGCGTTGCCAACTGGCTAAATGCAGCTCATAAATACTCCAGGGGGCCTCCAGTGAATTTTTTTTCTTTCTAACGCGCATCCATTTTTTATCCTCCCACGTATAGTCCAAATCCCATGTTATAGATGCAGTTTTTGGACGCAGCTCGCTATAATGTGCAAAGGGATCAGCTTTGAGATGAATCGAATCTTGGTAACCGCGAATATGATATTTGTAAATCTCTCCTATCCCAACCGCTGGAATAAAACCCTCCCATATACCACTTTTATCCCAACGGGGATTTAAAATATGAGCTTGGGGATTCCATTGATTGAAATTTCCAACCACAGACACGGCTATCGCATTTGGTGCCCAAACGCTAAAATAAGTTCCTAGTTGACCATTCAACTTCAGAGAATGGCTCCCAAAATGGTTATAAAGCCTGTAATGGCTTCCATTCTTAAAATTAACGATGTCAGACTCGGTAAACAGGGAGTGTGACCAAATACCAGCATGAGTTGTTTGATTCAATACTGACATAAACTACTTCAACAATTCCATAACATAACTTTCACCTGGTTTCAGCTGAAAACTATTCAACTCAATAATATTTCCTGTTATTACATCTCGAGCTTTAGAGAACCCCTTTATTCGCTCACTATAGCGATCCCAATTTGGAGAGACAACTTCTTTTCCTGCGTTTGTAATTACCATAATTGTCTGCAGTGGACTATATCTAAAATAAAGATACAGTCCATTTTGAGGGATATACTGCATCAAACGACCTTGCGTAAGTGCACTTGATGTTTTTCTAAAATTAGCCAACTTACTGATATAGTCAAACGAGCCTTGCTGCAATAGGTTCCTACTTTCTTTTAAAAAGAGATTTTTAGAGCGGTCATCTTCTGGCCAACCACCTGGAAAATCTTCCCGAACAGTAGCATCTGTATTTACTTTAAAATTCTTCATCAATACTTCGGTACCATAATATAACTGCGGCATACCTCTCAAGGTAAATAGCCAATTATACACCATTCGCATCTTAGACCAATCTTCCCCTAAAACAGAATAAACGCGATCCATGTCATGATTATCCAGGAAGATGCAATTTTTCATAGGGTCGGCATATAACACATCTTGAGCAAGCGTAAGATAAAGTTTAACTACACCTGTTGACCAACCAGCCTCTTCTTTTGCAGCGCTGATCATGGCAAAACAATTTTGAAAATCTAGCATCCCTTCTGCATTATGTGCAAATGGGGTCTTCACATTATTACGCGTGAAATAAGCATTTGCCAGCGGAGTTGTAACCCAGCTTTCACCAAAAACAGTAAGCGAGGGGAATTCACGTAGTAAACAAGTATTGATTTCATTTAAGAATGATTCTTCATTATACTTATAGGTATCGACTCTCCATCCATCTACCCCGTATTCTTCGGTAGCCCAGATTGAATATTGAATTAAAAATCTTGCCACATCTCTATTTCGTTGATTTAAATCTGGCAGATGAGGAACAAACCAACCATCTAGCATCTGCCTTTTATCTTGTTCAGCAGCATAGGGATCGAAAAAAACTTCTTCGCGATGATGCGGAGGATTTTTTCCTTGAGAACTATTCAACCAGTCATCAGATGGTGGATCAAGTGCAATCCAGTGATAGCTTCCAATATGATTATAAATAGCGTCTTGAATAATTTTCATACCCCGCGCATGCGCTGCCTTGCTTAAATTTTGATAAGCTTCATTCCCGCCAAATCTCTTATCTACTTCATAATGGTCGGTAAACCAATATCCATGATATCCCGCAACCTTATTGCCCCACTCATTCATAAGAGGCATATCATTTTCATTAACTGGTGTCAACCAAAGCGTTGTAACACCTAATTCGTTTAAATATGAAAGCTGATTTTGAACTCCTTTTAAATCTCCCCCATGTCTGGAAAACTTATCATTTCGGTTACAGGTTGTATCTCTGTAATTCTTAACGATATCATTTGTTTTATCACCATTTGCAAAACGATCGGTCATGATTAAATAAATGAAATCGCTTGCATTAACTCCTCTGACACGTGTTTTCCCATTCTCGGCAGATCGTTTTTTAAGCTCATATTTGAAAGAGACTGGAGAACCTGTCGCTGCATTTAAAATAAATTCAACTTGACCGGGTTTAGCTTGAAGTCCGATCTGCAAATCAACAAAAAGGTAATTGTTGCTTTTAGCCCTACGAACATTTTTTATTTGCACACCAGGATAAGTTGTGGTAACAGACGAAAATGAACCCACAGAATTTCCCCTGATAATCAAATTTAATTGTGTGTCTTTAAAACCGGTCCACCAATGAGATGGATAAACAGATAAAGAGTTTTGCGAGTACCCTTGAATTTGATAAAAAAAGCAAAGGACAGAAAATAACAAGAATTGATTCCATCTATTTCTCATAAATCAAGATTTCTTTTCTTTTACAATTAAAACACAAGTTAATGAGGCCAAACACAATAGCACTCCACCAATAAGAACAGCTAATAATCGATCATTCCCTAAATAATTTTCCATGATCGATCCAAAAAATAAGGCAGCAATTATCTCAGGTAACACAATAAAAAAATTAAACACCCCCATATAAATCCCTGTCTTTTCTTGTGGAATAACGCCAGCCAGTAATGAATAAGGCAACGATAGTATAGAAGCCCAGGCAATTCCAACAAGGGACATAGATAAATAAAGCCACTGTGGAGCAGTGATAAAGTTGACCGAGATCAACCCGATTCCACCTAGTAATAAACAAAGGGCATGTGTCCATTTTTTACCAAGACGACTCACCCAAAATGGGATCGAAAAAGAAAAGAAAAATGTAACAAGGTTGAGAATCGCCGAAGTAGCATTAGCATGTTCTAACCCCTCTGTATATCGATCACTGTTATTCAATGGGTCACCACCAAAAATATCACCCGCTACACCTGTGCTGTAATAAAACCACATTAAAAATAAACCAGGCCAGGTGAGAAATTGGACAACGGCTAGTCGTCGCATGGGAGCTGGCATCCCAACGATGGCAGCTATAATTTCTTTAACTCCTCCAGTAAACCCAGTAACTCCAGCCTTTTTCTTTTCTTGCCAATTAGGATCTGAAGGGGGATACTCTTTGCTTTTAAATATCGTGTAGAGTACCGCGGAAAGAAACACAAAAGATCCAATGTAAAAGGACCACATAATATTTTGTGGAATTCCTCCAGAACCTTTTTCCCTGGAGACACCCAACCAACTTACTAAAAGACCTGGTAAAAAACCTGCAATAAAAGAAGCTGCTCCAATAAACATGCTTTGCATAGCATATCCATATGATTGCTGCTTTTCGTCTAAGTTATCAGCCACAAAAGCCCTGAAAGGCTCCATGGTTATGTTTATACACGAATCCAAAATCCATAATGTGCCCGCAGCCATCCATACAGCAGAAGCATTAGGCATAAAAAAAAGTGCGATGGAACTTAAAATTGCCCCTACTAAAAAGTATGGGCGGCGGCGACCTAAGGTTGGATGCCAAGTCCGATCACTCAAATATCCCACGATGGGTTGAATAATCAAACCAGTCATAGGTGCAGCTAACCATAGGCCTGGAATTTGCTCAGGACTTGCACCTAAAAATTCATAGATGGCACTCATATTACCCATCTGTAAACTCCATCCAAATTGAATGCCGAAAAATCCAAAACACATGTTCCAGATTTGCCAGAAACTTAATTTAGTCTTGGTACCTGTATAGTTTGTAGACATAGCAAGCTTTTGCCTAAGATAAGAATAAAAACTACTTGCTAAATTGTAAAACCGTCTGGAATAACTGCACCCTTCTTGATAACCACTATACCGTCCTTTACACAGTACAAGGGGTGATCTTTATTCTCTAAATGTGAGCCGCCATTAATTCGGACATCATTTCCAATTCGCACATTTTTATCCAAAATAGCATTTCTAATATAACAGCGCTCACCCACCCCGACCGGGGGAATACCTTTTTGTTTGTTATCGTTAATCTCATCCAACGTTTCATAGTTATCACTTCCCATCATATAGGTATCCACAACAGTGGTACCTAACCCCACTCTGCTACGAATTCCAATTACACAACGCTCCATTCGGGATGCACTTAAAATAGAACCCTCGGCCACCAAAACTTTCTCCATGGTTGTACCGCTAATTTTAGCAGGAGGCAACATGCGCGAGCGCGTATAGATCGTACGATTATTATCGAACATGTCAAAATCAGGAATGTCTTTAGTTAATTCAATATTGGCCTCAAAAAAAGATCGAATATTACCAATATCAGTCCAGTACCCTGTGTACTGATAACTAGCCACTTTGTAGCGACCTATCGATTGTGGCATGATTTCCTTTCCAAAATCGGTAGCATCTTTAAATTCTGAACGTAAAATATCAAAGAGTAGTTTTCGATTAAAAATATAAATCCCCATTGAGGCAAGATAGACGCGCCCCTTGTTCTGCATCTCCTGTCCGGTATCACTAACCCAATCATTCAACAGCGAGGAATCGGGTTTTTCAATAAAAGAAGTGATAAACCCATTTTCGCTTTTTAAAATTCCAAATTCTGGCGCCTCTCGACTGGTTACTGGAATGGTTGCTATTGAAATATCAGCACCGGTTTGTTTATGCGTATCGAGCATCGCTGCAAAATCCATTTGATACAATTGATCACCAGAAAGGATTAAGACATATTGACTTTCAAATGGCTCAATATGACGAAGACCTTGTCGAACAGCATCTGCTGTACCCTGAAACCAAGTTGGATTATCAGGAGTTTGCTCAGCAGCTAATATGTCAACAAAAGCACGACTAAAGGCACTAAAATGATAGGTGTTCTTGATATGGCGATTTAAGGAGGCAGAATTAAACTGCGTCAGAACAAACATCCGACCAATTCCGCTATTTAAACAATTTGAAATAGGAATATCAACTAATCGATACTTGCCCGCAATAGGAACAGCCGGCTTTGATCGACTGGCAGTTAAGGGATAAAGTCTAGAACCTGCTCCTCCTCCCAGAATAACGGAAAGAATTTCGGTTGCATGTGTAATTGTTCTGATCGCCATATGCTAATATTTCAGTGTCTTGTATAAATCCAAGTATAATTGGGCAGCTTTGTTCCACGAAAAATCAAATCCCATCATTAATTTTCTAAAATGATTCATTTGAGTGGGCTGATTACTAAAAAGAGCAATAGCCCTATCGATAGAATGAGAAATATCTTCTACCGATGCATGATTAAAACAAATTCCATACCCTCCATCGTCACCCATATCAATAACTGTATCTTTCAAACCTCCTACACGTCTTACCATTGGAATTGTTCCAAATCGCATTGCATATAATTGATTGAGTCCGCAAGGTTCAACCCGACTGGGCATCAATAAAAAGTCTGCACCTGCATACATTGAATGGCTTAACGCTTCTTGGTAACCAATGGAACATTTAAAATACCCGCCAAGTGAATGCTGTAAATGATATAGTTCATTTTCAATCGACTTTTCACCTGAACCTAAAAGAAGTATATTCACTTTGCCCTTATGCCGATTAATCGCATGTTGAATAGCAGCAGGTAAAAGATCAGCCGCCTTTTCTCCTACCAAACGACCAATGAAACAAAACAAAGGAAGAGCTGGATCTAATTGAAAATTATTACATAATTCCTCTTTGTTTTTTTTCTTTCCGATTTCAAAAGAGTTAATCGTAAAATGAAATAAAAGATAGGGGTCTTTTTCTGGATTCCACAAATCTGCATCAATCCCATTTAAAATGCTAGAGCACTTCCCTTTTTCATACTCAAACAATTTCTCAAGACCTGCAGCTTGCTGACGCAACTCTTGTAGATAAGAGTGGCTAACTGTGGTAACGCGCCACGAAGATTTGATAGCGGCAGCTAGCGGGTTAATTTGACCATGCCAATCTAACATGCTCCACTTCCATGAATCATATGAGGGAAGTAATACACTCTTTCCCCAATCAAAATTGCCCTGATACTGGGCATTATGAACTGTAAATACAGATGGTATATTATGTAAACGAGATTGAAACTCATCTGCATATTTAAAAAGAAAAGGAATCAAACCACAGTGATGATCATGACAATGAACTATATCGGGCAATCGACTCCAGCTTTTCAACCAATCACAAACTGTAATTTGGAAAGCCAAAAATCGCTCAATGTCATCTGCATAGCCGTACACGTTTTCCCGGTCAAGAAGACCATTAATATCTACCAAATAGAGATCAAACCCTAGTCGATTTTTTTTTTCACGAATCACGCTGTAATGAAAAAACTGTTCTCCTAAAAACTGTCCACCCTCATGCACAAGTTGCCACTCATTTTCTATCAAAAAAGAGGTTCTGTACATGGGCATAACTACTTTTGAAATGGCCCCTAACTTGTTTTGATATTTTGGCAAAGCACCAACCACATCACCCAATCCCCCTGCCTTTGCCACGGGAAAGCATTCGGCTGCTACATGTAAAATTTCCATTTACCCACGAAAACGTTGTACTGTAAATTAAGTCAAAATATTTTACGTTGCTAGCAAAAATGACCTATTTTCAAGCCTATCAAAAAAACCAACCCATGAATCAACAAACCAAATGGTCACAGTTTAGTGTTTTGATTAGTGTTTTCTTTTTCTGGGGCTTTGTAGCCGCATCCAATGACATATTGATCCCTGTTTTTAAGGAAAAACTTAATCTGGAACAGTGGCAATCTCAAATGGTCTCCTTTGCCTTTTATGTTGCCTACACAGTGGGTTCAATCATCTATTTTATTGTATCTAAAGCAATCGGCGGGGACTTATTAAATCGAATTGGTTATAAAAATGGTATTTCAGTGGGATTGGTAATTTCTGCGCTAGGTTCTTTACTTTTTTATCCAGCGGCGGAGCAAGCTTCTTTTAACCTCATGATCACAGGTCTTTTCATAGTTGGTCTAGGGTTTTCGTTACAACAAACTGCCGCAAATCCTTTGGCCATTGTAATGGGGAACCCCAAAAGTGGAAGTCAACGCTTAAGTATGGCAGGTGGTATCAACAACTTGGGTACAACAATCGGCCCTGTACTAGTGAGCCTTGCCATATTTGGATCAGTTGTAGCCAGCACTGGTGTAGCAAGTATTGAAAGTGTTAAGACTCCGTATTTGACACTGGGTGCGGCCTTTTTAGTTGCTGCCTTGATTTTCAAATTTTCATCCGTACCAAATAAAGTTGATTTAACACCGGAATCAACCAGTGATAATGCTCCAACAGATAGGAAAAGCGTCTGGAAATATCCTCAACTCGTTTTAGGAATGGCTGCCATCTTTTTATATGTTGGCGTTGAAGTCACTACGGCATCTAATCTACCAGAATTCATGCGCGTTCATACACAAACAGAAACAAAAGATATAGCGCCATTTGTATCACTATTCTGGGCAAGTTTGATGATTGGACGATGGACAGGCTCTGTTGGGGCCCTAGACATTAGTAAAGGGTTGAAACAGATTTTGCGCTTTATTATGCCTTATATCGCATTTGGTGTATTTCTTCTAATAAACAGCCTAGCTTCTCATGACATTACACCTTTTTATGTATATGGAATAGTGATCATTGCAATGATTATTGGAGATATTCTAAGCAAGGGTAATCCTGCTAGGCAATTGTTGATTTTTTCATTGATGGGCATTGCTGCCAACTTCGTAGGTATGTTAGCCGACGGTATGGTCAGTGTGTACGCTTTTATTAGTGTTGGTCTATTTTGCTCCACATTATGGCCATGCATCTTTACTCTTGCAATAGCAGGACTGGGAAAACACACTAATGAAGGATCTGGTTTGCTAATTATGATGATTATGGGAGGTGGATTCATTAGCCTACTACAGGGATTTTTAGCCGGCGATAACTACCTTGGAATACAGTGGTCTTATCTAGTGGGCGTTGCATGTTTTGCCTTTTTAGCCTTTTATGCAATAAGGGTAACTGGCATTTTAAAAGCCCAAGGTATTGACTATGATAAATTAGAGGGTGGAAAGCAAGGTCATTGATTTTTTAAATAGAGCAGACATGTCAAACTTCGCAGTTGGAATTGATATTGGCGGAACTACTACCAAATTTGGTATTGTTGATCGAGAAGGAAAAATACTAGAACAAAATCGAATACCTACTAATGCACATGAAACGGTGCAGGGCTTCATTAGCGATTTATATGAAAAGCTCAGCCCCATGATTGATCGAGTTGGGGGCCCCTCCAACTTTGCAGGTATTGGTGTGGGTGCTCCCAATGGGAACTATTATACCGGTAATATTGAACATTCGGCAAACTTAAAGTGGAAAGGAATCGTACCATTAGCCTCCATGCTACAAGAGAAGTTTAACATGAAAGTTAAACTTACAAATGACGCAAATGCTGCTGCGGCTGGTGAACAACAGTATGGTTGTGCTAAGGGAATGAAAGATTTTATTACAATTACTCTTGGAACCGGAGTGGGCAGTGGTATTTTCATTGATGGTAAAATTGTGTTGGGGCATGATGGATTTGCAGGAGAGTTAGGTCATACGATTATACGACCTGGTGGTCGATTACATAAAGGAACGGGCATACGCGGTACACTAGAATCCTATGCTTCTGCAACAGGTGTTAGGGAAACTGCGCTTGAAATGCTCGAGCAGTTTCCCTCTGTAGATAGCGCATTGAGATTGATTCCAGCCGAGGAACTAACAAGTGAAAAAGTGTATGATTGTGCAATACAGGGAGATAAAATAGCTTTAGAAATTTTTCAATTTACAGGGCAACTTCTTGGTGAAGCATTGGCCAATTTTGTGATGTTTTCTTCGCCTGAGGCCATCGTTTTATTTGGAGGACTCACCAAAGCTGGAGATCTTATTCTAAATCCCACGCAGGAGGCAATGGAAGCTAACCTTTGTCAAGTATTCAAGAATAAAGTAAAGCTCGTATTCAGTAATTTGAAAGAAGCGGATGCTGCCATTCTTGGCGCAAGTGCACTAATTTGGGAAGATTAATTTTTCAACTGAATAATAAAGACTCCTGGCACAGCCCGTTCCCCTTCTTTATCAGAAGGAGTAATTGTTTGTTTTCCATTGATTAGCAAACAGGAACTTCCTCCTCCATCCAGGTTAAGCGCTTCAATACAACCTAATTCAATTAAAAGTTGAGCAGTTTCTTTCAAAGTGGCACCTTCTGCAACCCCTGGGTGACGACCCTCAATTGCTACTATTACCAACTTGCCGTCAGCGGTATAGCCAATTGCAGAGCGAGGGTGTTTGTCGTCTATTGCTTTACCAGCGAATTTCATCTCCTGATCATTGGCAATAGAAATCTTACCGTTTTGAACTAACACAGGTCCCCCACCCACAGCTGTTGCCATTTTCCAATTTTTTGCTTTTTGCTGAGAAGACTTTAAATTTTTTAAAAATGTTTGCTTTGTAAAAAGTGCAGTGCTGTCTTTTAATGGTTTGATAGGCTGTTGAATAGCTAACGGGTATTTGGCAAATGAATCAGTGTATACCCACGCCACATCTGGCATACGAAAACGATTGATACCTAGCGCACTTCCTATTGGATGGCGCCAGGTCATTGTATCTTTTCCCTTACCAGCAATAGAATGAATCTGAAAGGCCAGTTGTTTCCCGTCTTTTACTACAATATTTAAGTTTTGATGCGTGGTAAATGAAAAGAAACTGGTATTAAGAATTGCTAAGGGTTTATTATTTTTTTGATAAAACGCAGCGGGTGTTAATCGTCGATTGAAAGTTGTATCAACTGTAAAATCAAGAGAGGGATCTTTCAACTCAACAATAAGTGCATAGGCGATAAAAGGCTTCTGACTAAGCGGAGAAGTCGTTTTAAAAAGCTTAGCGGATATTGGGAGTGGTTGATAAAGGCTATCCACACTAACCCAGTTGGTTTGACCAAAGGAAGAGATAGTTAGCAGTGAAAAAAATAAATAGCTCACTATCTTTTTCATAGTATTAGATTGAACGGCTGGCAAGCCATTGGTTTTTTCCAAATCCAGGTATCACGTGTTTTTCGCTATGGTATGAAGAACGAACCAGCGGTCCACTTTCTACATAATCCAACCCGAGTTGGTAGCCAATTTCGCGATATTCAGCAAACTCATCAGGATGAACAAATCTGGCAACTGGTAAATGCTTTTTGGTTGGTTGCAAATATTGTCCAATGGTAACTACATCACAACCATTTTCCTTAAGGTCTTGCAACGTTTGAATTACTTCTTCTTTCTCCTCTCCTAATCCTAACATTATTCCACTTTTAGTTCGCATGCCACCCTCTTTCAAAATACGAATTACTTCCATACTTCTCCAGTATTTAGCTTGCACGCGAACCTGTCTAGTCATTCGCTCAACAGTTTCAATATTATGACTCACAACTTCCGGAGCCGCGTCAATTACTCGTTGAATATCATCTTTACGACCTTTAAAATCAGGAATCAAAGTTTCCAAGGTAGTCTCGGGGGAGAGTGTCTTGACCGCTTTGATTGTATTATACCAAATTGTTGAACCCCCATCTGGTAATTCATCACGATCAACAGAAGTGATAACAGCATGCTTAACTTTCATCAGTAAAATAGCCTCTGCCACTCGTTGTGGCTCATCCCAATCCACCGCATCTGGCCTACCTGTTGCCACAGAGCAAAATCCGCAACTACGCGTACAAACATTTCCTAAAATCATGAAAGTGGCGGTGCCAGCTCCCCAGCACTCCCCCATGTTTGGGCAATTACCACTCTCACAGATGGTGTGCAATTTATGCTGATCAACCAACTGCCGCACATGTTTATAATTCTCACCAATGGGAAGTTTTACACGAAGCCAATCCGGCTTTTTACGATGTGCAGGGGTAATAGAATCAACGGAGGATGCAGACATGTTACAAAGGTAACATTTCACTACTTTCTTCGGCCAAACACCAGTGCAATATGTGCCTGAAAGAATAAAGACTTATTTTTTTGAAGGGCCATAATAGGAACATTGCCAGCAAAATATTCTGCGCTACAACCTATTTCAAGCGCACTGACCACTTCGTTAAATCTTCCGTAATCAAATCGTAAGGAGGACTTGACAAAACCTCCAGGTTTAAGTTTCAACTCATTCCATCCACGCCAAAATCCCCCGGCTCCCATTATGGCAGGCCCTAGGAATAATATTGAATCCTGCGAACTATACTTGATAAATTTAGTATTAGGGCCATTGGGGTCCTCCACCTCAACATAATAAGGTTTGAGCAATCCTAGGGATAACCCTCCATGATAAAGTAGTGAAACTGCTACTCCATTTTTATTTCCTTTTTGCCCCAACAATCGCTGTTGACCTACACTAAAAGAGGCTTGATAAAAATTATTGACTTTCCCATAGATATAGGGATTGCTGATAAACAAGAAAGGATTCGAAAGATTTTGAAATTTATTTTCCTTTGGATGCTTAATCTCGGTCAAATCGAATCGATACAGATTGTTTTTTAAAGGGGTCTTCGCAGTACCTAATTCATAAAAAAGTCCATACCCATTCGATCGTGCTTGAAATCCAAATACACTATGTTTAGTATAGACTAGTGTTCCTTCTTCGGCTTGTCGAATTAAGGCGTTGATTTTTTTTCTCTTTTCAGCTCTTCGTTCATCCTTTTGAGAAAACTGACCATAAGAGGCCTTGGTCAGTAAGATTAGTGAACAAACAAAAAGTAATATAAATGAGCTACGCACAACTATAATTTATCTATGAAACGTAAATTTATGAAAATTATTGAGAATGACTTCAGCCGTTTACTACCAAGGAAACCTTCGAACTAGTTGTACGCACAATCAAAGTGGATCCACAATAGAAACCGACGCCCCAGTAGATAATCATGGAAAGGGGGAACGATTTTCTCCTACAGACTTACTAGCAACAAGTCTAGCAGCCTGTATGTTAACTGTAATGGGAATTAAAGCCAGTAGCATGGACACCAGTTTAGAAAACCTATGCATTGAGGTTGAAAAAATTATGGCAAGTGACCCCAGAAGAGTTAGCGAAATCAAATTAAATGTGAAAATACCTTCCTCACTAATAAACCTGGAAAACAGAAGTAAGGTAATTCTGAAAAACACGGCAGAGACCTGCCCAGTTTTAAATAGTATACACCCAGGAATTAAAGTCGCGATAAATTGGAATGAATGGGCTAATTAAAAGCCTGTAAATATTGTAATACCCTACTGATAGGAAGCCCCATTACATTATAAAAATCGCCTTTGATTGACTGAATTCCTACCACCCCTATCCACTCTTGGATAGCATAGCTACCCGCTTTGTCAAAAGGTTTGTACCGATCGACATAAAATTCAATTTGATCTTGTGTCAACGAGTGAAAAGTAACTTCAGTTATATCATGAAAGGAGAACTCTTTTTCTCCTTGTCGAATCACTACACCTGTAATTACACGATGCGTAGATCCTGATAGAGCTAGCAGCATACTAACGGCCTCTTCGCGGTGTACAGGCTTGCCAAGGATATGGTCATCCAATAACACAATGGTATCTGCAGCAAGTATTATTGCTTGTTCGTTTTGATGCTGCTGAACTGCCTTCGCTTTCTTAGTTGCAATAAAAACCGGAACATCAACAGGAGATAAATCGGGTGGAAAGGACTCCTCAACATCACTAACTATTACCGTGAACGGAACCTCTGCCCATTCTAGTAATTGCTTTCTACGTGGAGACTGAGAAGCTAAAATAATTGGTTGCATATTATCTACTATAAAAGAAAATCATTGAAATGATACCAGCTAGTAAAAGCCATTTCATCTGAGCACTAAGTTTACCAAAATCTTCCGAAGTTGAGGCTTTAGTTAAGTTTTTCAGTATTGAGAAAATTGGAACAAGAACTAATAGAAAAGAATAAACAAAAGCTATTCGCATTTTAAGTTGTAACAAGTACACCATCACGAAAATGACAAGTACAGCTAAAATGACTACCCAGCTTGCAATAAAAGTTCGGGTCAGCGCAGCACCCCACATGATTGGCAGTGTTTTGCAACCATGTCGACGATCGCCCTCCTGATCCTCCACATCTTTAATCAGCTCTCGAATGAAAGTGGCTAGAAAAGCAAATCCAGCATATAAAATAGTAAGCTGATAAAAAATGGATTGGCTTTTATCTGCGCCACGAAGTAGCTGGATAGGATCCATTTTTGACAAAAAAAAGATAATAATTACCCAAGCCACTAAAAATGATATAATGATGTTGCCAACTAGGAGTGTCTTTTTATAACGAACAGAGTAAAACCAAAGTAGCACTACCACTCCCAAGTTCAAAAAAACAAGATAAATCTGCTGTATAGACCGAATCGCTAGGTAGGTAAAAACTAGTCCTGCTACATTAAAAGCAAAATGTAAAAAGATAGACCCCCTCTTTGAAATTAATTTACCAATCACCAAACGAGAAGGCTTATTTATTTGATCGATGTCAATATCAAAATAATCATTGATGATATAACCAGCAGCAGCAATGAGAATCGATGCAATTAAAAGAAATCCAAAACGTCGCGTGTCATCAATAGTTACAAATGGCCGATACAGAGGCTCATAAATACAAGATTGTAGTAAGAGCTGTGTAAGCGCAATAAAAATAAGATTGGGCAGACGAATTAGTCTAAAAAAACCAGTAATCACTTTAATGAGTGGCATAAGACAATTACAAGGATGAAACCGTCTCCAAATGTTCCCAATCTCCTCTAGCCCTCATTACTTTTTCTAGTACATCCCTAACACAACCCTTTCCGCCAGCAAATGGCGATATATAAAAGGAGATACTTTTTATTTCATCTACAGCATCCGCGGGGGAGCATGGGAGTCCACAAAATTTCATTGCGGTGTAGTCGGGCAAATCATCACCCATATAAAGGACTTCATTAGGCTGCAAAGAATTTTTTTTCATTAAATCCTGCAAAAGAATTTTCTTGTCCTGCACATTCATCCAAACTGAATCTATCCCTAATTTTTTTAATCTTTCTACCGCTGGTTCTGATACTGAACCAGAAATCACCATGATTCGATATCCTCTTTTTACAGCTAATTGTACGGCATACCCGTCTTTTATATGCATTTTACGAACGGGTGTTTGATCAGGAAGCAAAAGCAGCGTCCCATCAGTAAGCACTCCATCCATATCAAAAACGAATGTAGTTATCTGTTTAAAAGAGGGAGTACCAGACATAGGTTACTTTTGATTATCCCTCCACTCGTACACCCACGAACTTTGGATCATCTCCAGATGACCCTCATTGCTTTCTTCACGGGTACCTGTAAAACCAGGGATTTCTAACACCCATTCTAATAAATCAGTGAAACGAATTCGATAAATTTTACTCTCTGTAAATTCATCACCAAAACGTTCGTAAAGTTTCAGGGCAATATCTTCATGGTCGCTCCAACCAATCGGGGGTTCAAAATGTGTCATACAGTTATTATTCGCCTAAAAATTGTGTCTGATCGGGAATAGTTACTTCGAGAGTTCCAGCCCCCTCTACTAGCACACACTGACAACCCAGTCTTGAATTTAGTCTGGGATTAACAGCTCTGTCAATGAAGTCTTCCTCCTTATCACTAATCTCTTCTAGAAAGTTCTCACCTTTATTAATGTAGAGGTGACAGGTGCTACAGGCACAAACCCCACCACAATTATGATGAAGCTCAATATTATTAGTTAATGCAACCTCCAAGAGGCTCTGACCTGTCTCAACTTGCTCTAAAACAACAGGAGAAAGGCCTGCTTGTTCAAAATTAAAATGGATCGTATACATAGCGGTGCAAAGGTAAAACTAAAACAAAGAAGAGGGCAAGATGTTGGGTTTAAATTAATTTTTCCTATTCTTGCCTAACTTGCGCCCACTTTATACGCTAATTATTTGTACACATGGCTAAGAATTTACTGATTGTTGAGAGCCCAGCGAAAGCTAAAACGATTGAGAAAATCCTGGGAAAAGATTTTCAGGTGAAAAGTTGCTTTGGCCATATTCGAGACTTGGAAAAAGCGGGAATGGGCATTGATTTAGAAAAAGAATTTGAGCCTAGGTATATTGTTTCTGCCGATAAAGAAAAAGTAGTTAAAGAACTGTCATCCCTTGCTAACAAATCAAAAGAAGTTTGGCTCGCAACGGATGAGGACCGCGAAGGAGAAGCTATCAGTTGGCATTTATGTGAAGTGTTGGGATTGGATCCTAAAAAGGCAAAACGTATTGTTTTTCACGAAATCACGAAACCTGCCATTGAATCTGCTGTAAAAAAACCTCGAAAGGTTGATATGCATTTAGTGATGGCACAACAAGCCAGAAGGGTTTTAGACAGAATCGTAGGCTTTGAATTAAGCCCGGTATTATGGCGGAAAATGAGCATGCGCAATAATTTGAGCGCAGGTCGTGTACAAAGTGTAGCGGTGCGATTAATTGTTGAAAGAGAAAGAGAAATTAATAATTTCAAACCTGCGAGTCAATTTAAAATTGAAGCCACTTTCACTGCAAAGGATGAAGATAACAGAGGGGTGACTTTTGTTGCAGAAGGCAAAAAACAAAACTCTGCCAACGACGCTAACAGCTTTTTGGAAAAATGCGTGGGCGCTACTTACAACGTTTCTTCCATTCAGGTTAAACCTGGTAAACGCTCCCCTGCCCCGCCATTTACGACCTCGACATTACAACAAGAAGCATCAAGAAAATTGGGGTACGGCGTATCAAGAACCATGTTGATCGCACAAAAATTATATGAGAACGGGTATATCACCTATATGCGTACAGATAGCGTTAACTTAAGTGACACTGCGCTAGCTGATATCACACAAACAGTACACTCGCAATACGGTAAGAAATACCACCAATTCAGAAAATTTAAAAACAAGAATGAGTCAGCTCAGGAGGCACACGAAGCGATTCGTCCCACTTACATGAGCAACACCTCCATTAAAGAAACGGAATGGGCCCGTTTGTATGAATTGATCTGGAAAAGGACAATGGCCAGTCAAATGGCCGATGCAGAACTCGAGAAAACAACTGCACGCATCAGTATCTCCGGACAACAAGAAGAATTAGTGGCGTCAGGTGAGGTTTTGAAATTTGATGGTTTCTTAAAAGTGTATCGTGAAGGAAAGGATGATGACGAAAATGAACAAGAAGAAGGAATGTTACCACCACTAAAAGTGGGCCAGGAATTACCTTTGAAAGAAATGAAGGCGATTGAGCGTTTTGATCGCCCTGCACCTCGCTATACCGAAGCCTCCTTAGTAAAAAAGCTGGAAGAGCTCGGAATTGGTAGACCTTCTACCTATGCCCCTACTATCTCCACCATTCTAAAAAGAGGGTATGTTGAGAAAAGAGACAAGGAAGGAACCCAGAGAAACTATCAAGTACTGGTTTTAAAAAAAGACCAAATCAGTAAATTAATTGAGCAGGAAAACACCGGTGCTGAAAAATCAAAGTTATTTCCATCGGATTTAGGACTGGTCGTTACTGATTTTCTTTTACAATATTTTGATGACGTAATGGACTACGGTTTCACTGCTAAAATTGAAAGTGAGTTTGACGAAGTGGCCACAGGAAAACTGAAGTGGAATCGAATGATAAAAGACTTTTACAAGCCTTTTAAAAAAGATGTAGATAAAACGATAGAAACGGCAGAACGAATTAAAGGTGAAAGGGAACTTGGCACGGATCCAGAGACAGGCAAACCTGTCATAGCAAGGATGGGAAGATATGGTGCAATGATCCAAATTGGGAAGGCAGACGAAAACGAAAAACCAAGATTTGCCAAAATTCCTACTGGCCAAAGTATAGAGACAATCACCTACGAAGAAGCCCTATCATTGTTTGGAGCACAAGGTCCCATGGGACAATTTGAGAACAAAGATGTATCGGTAAATGTTGGGAGATTCGGCCCTTACGTAAAATGGGGAGACGATTTTATCTCTCTACCAAAAGGGACAGACTTAGGTACAGTCGATTTTACTAAAGCTGTAGAATATATTAAAGCCAAACAAAAAGCGGATGCGCCTGTAGGCACCTTCCAAGACAAACCAATTACGAAAGGAAGTGGAAGATTCGGGCCATTCATAAAATGGGATGGCATATTTATTAATGTACCACGCAAATATGATTTTGCCAATCTGAGTGATTCAGATATGAAACAACTCATCGAGGCTAAGATCAAAAAAGAAGCCAATCGATACATCCACAGATGGCCAGAGGAAAAAATTGCTCTTGAAAATGGCAGATGGGGGCCTATGATCCGGTTTGGTAAAAAAATGATTTACTTACCCAAAAAAGAAGATGGCAGCAGAGTAACGGCTACAGAAGCATCTGCAATGACATTAGAGAATATTAAAGAGATTATAGAAACTCAATTCCCAGGATCATTTTCTAAAAAGAAAGCAGCCGCTTCTAAAAAGCCAGCTGGCAAACCGACAAAGAAAAAAGCGGCTAAAAAGAAATAATCCATGAAGCGCAATTATTGGGAAAATATGGCCGCCTCCTACCAAGAGGAAATTTTTGATGTCCTTCAACAAGACAAAAAGAAACTATTGGTACGAGCCATTCGAAAATACTCAAAACCAAATCAGCAGGTTATGGATATTGGTTGCGCAGTAGGCAAATGGCTTCCTGTTCTTTCTCCATTATTTAAAAAAGTAATTGCACTTGATATTTCAACTAATAATTTAAAAATCGCGCAACAGTTACATCCTGGTCTTAAAAATGTCGACTACAAAAGAGCTGACATGAGTAATCCGACATTGCGCGTCCCCAAAGTTGAATTTGGAATTTGTATCAACGCTATACTAACCCCACATGCCAAAGACAGGTTAGTTTTTTTTAATAACCTCAAGAAGTGTATCAAAACAAATGGAACGTTGGTACTCACTGTCCCCTCCCTTGAATCTTATTTACTGACTAGAATTGTACAGCAACAATTCAATATTGACAGAAAAGAGTTTTCAGAGACTATATCTGGTAAAAAGGCACTTGTAAAATGGAAGAATATTATGCAAGGCGTAGGTGAAATCGATCAAGTGCCGCACAAACATTTTCTAGAGGAAGAGCTAACGCTAAATCTGAACAAATCCGGTTTTGAAGTTTTGGAAATTAAAAAAATTGAATACCCTTGGTCCACTGAATTTAATCGACCTCCGCGCTGGTTACACTCCCCTAAGCCTTGGGATTGGATGGTAGTTGCAAAAAAAGATTAATTCAGTTTTTCAAGACCTGTGGAAAAGTTTCACTTCTTTATTTGATCAACCTATAAGAAATTGTGGGTATGGCGAAAACAGATGAAATAGCTGCGCTGTACACGTTAATTGACGACCCCGACGAAGAGGTATTTGGTGTTGTATCAGATAGAATCGTCAATTATGGCACCACCATTATTCCTACACTTGAACACTGGTGGGAAACAACACCCAACGAACAAGTTCAAAACCGAATTGAAAATTTAATTCATCGCTTACAGTTTAGAGATCTTCGCAGAAATTTCACAGATTGGAAGCACTCTCCCCGGCCCGAACTTTTTACCGGTGCCCTTCTTTGTGCAACATTTCATTTTCCTGAATTGGCTACTGCACCTGTTATTGCCGATTTGGAGAAATTACGCAGGAACATATGGCTTGAATTAAACAACTACCTAACTCCATTAGAACAAGTAAATGTTTTTCATAACATTCTCTATGGGTACTATGGATTACGCTCCATTCCCCGTGATGAGAGCAAACCAGATCATTTTTTGATCAACAAAATAATAACTGGTAAAAAAGGAACCCAAGCCGGAAATGGATTGCTCTATTTAATTCTTTGCGAACAATTGGATTTACCCGTACGTGCTATCCAACTCCCAAATCAATTTATCCTCGCTTATATCAAAAATGGTGGGATTGAAAATAATCGTCGAGCGGAATTTTTTATGGATCCAACAGGCGGTCAAATTTTTACCCACAAGGATATAGAAACGTATTTTAAAAGAATTAATGAGCCGCTGGAGCCTAGTTATCTACAACCATTGTCCAACACAGGTACGATTGCCAAATTAATAGATGAACTTTCTTCTTCTTTTGATGCATCAAAAGAAGCCCAGAAAATTATTGAACTCCAAGAACTTTCTGCTTTCTTGAAAAGTTAGTTTATTACAGCACAAGATTCCATCCCTCGCGGTACTCTCGCTTAACAAACTGATTCGCCTCGTCGAAATTAGTTACGCGCATGGAGTCAGCATCCCATAATAGTTTTTTACGGCCTAAGTACTTGTCTTCCCAACCTTTCAATTTTGGATTTTTAAACATCCAACTGCGTATCGCAAGATTACCCATCAAAATACTTTCGGTAAATGGTCCGGCATACTCAAAAGGAGAACTGGTAACACCTTTACCATAACCTGCAATGCAAGCATTGACCCATTGTTGGTAATGGCCTTCAGGCACGCGTGTAAGCGTTTGTTTTGGCAATGTTGTTTCCTTCATCAAACGGGTTGGTAAAAGCCGGGGGTTAGCCCCATAACAATCTAATAGCATTTTACCTTTTGTACCAATTAACAGAACTCCTCCATCCCAATTTCCAAATGGTTCCTCAGGAGATAACTCCTCTGGACGCGGGGGCAAAAGCCCTCCATCATACCAAGAAACTTTTATTGATCCTTTTCCATCTGTTCTTGGATAGTGTAAATGTATAATGGAAGAAGGAGGACAAGCATCTGCATTCGGCGTGTCATTCCACATCTCTCTCCAAATAGTTGCAACACTACACTCTGCAGAAGAAGGATACAGAATGGGTAAAATTCGATAAATAGGATCCATGATGTGACAGGCCATGTCACCCAATGCACCAGTACCAAAAGCCCACCAACCTCTCCAATTGAAAGGCAGATAAGCAGGATTATAAGGTATTTTCTTAGCGGGCCCTAACCATAAATCCCAATCTAATTCTGTAGGCACTGAATATTCGCCACTTGGAGTAGGAATTCCCTGCGGCCACACGGGTCTATTTGTCCATGCATGGGCTTCGACGATATCTCCAATTAGACCTGCCTGATACATTTCTTTTGCAGTGCGCACTCCATCTCCTGAACCGCCCTGATTACCCATTTGCGTAACAACCTTGTATTTTTTTGCCGCCTGCGTTAAAATTCTTGCTTCATAAATATCATGGGTCAAAGGTTTTTGAGTATAAACATGTTTTCCTAATTGCATAGCAGCTAAGGTGGCTACGGCATGGATATTATCAGGGGTAGAAATAGTACATGCATCAATCGTATCCTTTTCCTTGGACAACATTTCACGGAAGTCCTTATAATAATTTGCTTTTTCAAATGACTTTCGAGAACGAGCCGCTTGCCTATCATCTACATCACATAATGCAACGATATTAACGTATGGACTTTTTGCGATACTGGCTAGATCACCAGCCCCCTGTCCTCCTACTCCAATTCCAGCCACATTTAGTTTATCACTTGGTGCAATAAATCCATTTCCAAGAACATGTCGAGGAATTATGAACCAACCTGCTGTGGCAAGTGAAGTTTGCCTGATAAAATCTCTTCTGTTTTTTGAAATTGGAGGCATACAATAATTTTAATTAGATGTTTATTTAAGATAACTACTTTCAAAGGCGAGGGGCAATAATAAACGAGTAGATTCAATGATCAAGATCTCTCCTGTTACCCCGCCCAATAACAGACGTATGGGCTGATTTACTCTGTTTTCGAATTCCAGTAAAGCCTGCCGACACATGCCACATGGAGATACAGGAACATTACTCTCTCTATTTTTAGACTGATAAGTTATGGCCATGGTATCGATAGGGATTTTCGGATGTTGAGTTGCAACGATACCGAGTAAAACTCGCTCTGCACAAATACCTACCGGATAAGAGGCATTTTCCTGATTTGAGCCCGTCAAAATAATTCCTGAACTTAATTTGGCTGCTGCACCTACAAAAAAATTAGAGTAAGGAGCATAAGCTTCAGCGGATGCACGTAAAGCATATTGCATCAATTCCTGATCAACTGGATTCAGCTCGTCTTTACTCGAAATACGGGTAAATTCAAATTGGAAATTCTCTTTTTTCATAGACTAGCTTAGGAAAGAAAGATGCCCCTTGGAGGGGCATCTAAAGTTAAGCTATTTGACCTTTCTGAACAATCGGTTCCAGCGTGGTCCATTTTCCCAGCTAAACCAGATGAGCCAGGCCTTACCCACAATTCTGTCTTCAGGAACGAATCCCCAAAATCGAGAATCTTGAGAGCCATGACGATTATCTCCCATCATCCAATAATAATTCATCTTGAAAGTATAGGAGTTCGCAGGTTTACCATTTAGAATGATTTGACCATTTGACTTATAAAAATCATTTTTCTCATACACTCTAATAACGCGCTCATACAAAGAATAGGTAGAGTCAGTTAACGGAATCGTAGCTCCCTTAGCAGGAATCCAAATGGGACCATAGTTATCCTTGGTCCATTTGAAAAATGTCGTATCATAAGGATAAACATCACCTGATGTTGTTCTAGGATCCATATCATTTACGGCACTTGCCTCATACGGCTCATCATCTGGAACCAATGGACCATCCAGAAACTTTTGCTGTCTAAATTGAGCTACTTTGTTGTAGGGTAAATTAATAACATAACGACCATTCATATCTACTCCAAACTCTGTGGTATTGAATTCCTCCTTCATGATCTCTGGATCTAAAGGAATAGTCGAACGAAAAGAATAGGTATACTGCGCATCAGGTGGAGGAACAACTTGTTTTCCATCGATCAATAGTTGCCCTCTTTGTAAACTCAATACATCACCTGGAACAGCAACACATCGTTTAATGTAATTATCCGTCTTATCATTGGCATGTACTGCCAGTGGATATGAATTTGGGTCGCTTAAGACAATTTTTCTACCCTCGTCAATATTTCCATTTCCTAATCGGCGACAAACATCATAGTATGGATCCTTTGACTGGTACTCTGGTAAATTAATCACCGTATCACCAGCTGGAAAATTAAAGACAACAGCATCATTTCTACCAACAGGAGAAGCAAACCATCTTATGTAAGGAAGTGATACAATTTGAGTATATGATTTTTTAGTAGAGCCAAATGGAAGATAATTGTGAACAAAGGGTACCGCTAAGGGTGTATTGGGAATACGAGGACCATAGCTCATTTTGCTAACAAATAGAAAATCATTGACCAACAAGCTCTTTTCCATAGAACCAGATGGAATCGTATAGGCTTCAAAAACAAATGTTCGAATGAGCGTAGCAGCAACAATTGCAAACACCGCTGCATCAAACCATTCTCTCCAAGATGGCTTACGATGTTGAAGTACGGCCTCTTTACCAATGAACTTCAGGTCTTTTTGAGTTGACAACCAAGGGAAATAAAAAGGTGCGAAAATTGCTGCAGCACAATGTTCACCCAATGAAAAGCGACCGAACACTTTTGAAAACTCAATGAAAATTCCAGGTGTAATAAACCAACCAATCACAGGAATAAATTGCCAAAAAACCCAATGAGTAGGTCTGCCTGCAATTTGTTGCATAAGGAAAGTATTGTAAAAGGGAACATAGGCTTTCCAAGATTCAATACCTGCTTTTTCAAATAATTTGGATAGTCCAATAGAGGGCAGTAAAACGAGCAATAAACTGACCAAGTAAACAACAAAAAAGTGTTGCAGAGGCATATTATTTCAGTTGATACATAACTTCCTTCACTAACTTGACAGTGCGACTCACGTCAGGCAGTGCAGCAGCTACAAGATTTGGCGCGTAGTGCAATGGAGCATCCGCAGCAGTAATCCTACGAATGGGAGCATCTAAATAATCAAATCCTTCTTTTTGAATTCTATAGGAAATTTCTGATGAGACAGATGCAAATGGCCATTGTTCTTCGATAATCACCAAGCGATTCGTTTTTTTGACACTTTCTAAAACCGTATGCCAATCTAAGGGACGTATAGTACGGAGGTCAATTACTTCTGCACTTATTCCTTCTTTTTCCAACTCTTCTGCAGCACCCAATGCTACTTTCATCATTTTGTTGAATGAAACAAGGGTTACATCCCTACCTGATCTTTTAATATCCGCTTTTCCTAATTCGATATAATATTCATCGTCGGGTACTTCTGATTTGTCACCGTACATTAACTCACTTTCCATAAAAACAACCGGATCTTCCTCATAGCGGATAGCTTGTTTCAAAAGCCCTTTAGCATCATAGCCATTACTGGGTGAAACTACCTTAATACCTGGAATATTAGCATAAAGCGACTCAAAAGCAGTGGAGTGCTGCGCACCCAACTGACCTGCAGAGCCATTGGGACCTCTAAAAACAATGGGGCAACTGATTTGTCCACCACTCATTGCCAACATTTTAGAGGCGGTATTTAAAATTTGATCTAAAGCTAAAACAGCGAAGTTCCACGTCATAAACTCCACAATGGGACGCAATCCATTTTGAGCAGCACCAACACCGATGGCAGCAAAGCCCAATTCAGAAATTGGTGTATCAATAACACGCTTATGTCCAAACTCCGCCAGCATCCCCTGACTAACTTTATAAGCACCATTATACTCAGCAACTTCTTCTCCCATCAAAAAAATGCGGTCATCTCTACGCATCTCTTCTGTCATAGCTTCACGAAGAGCTTCTCTAAAAGGAATAATCCTGGCCATAAACACTTGATTTTAAGCTTTGCAAATGTAAGCACCCCTCTGAAGAAATCCTAAACCAAGCTAGATTTGAGTAAGAATTAACTTGTTATTGTAGGGGGTCGGAATATCCCACCCTACCTTTGCTCCCCTATGAAAAATGTAAAGCTCATCGAAGTTCCTTCAGAAATTGGTGCCGGAACCCGGGGCGCCAGCCTTGGAGTGGAGGCAATCAAAATCGCAGCACTTGATTTCATGAGTAATTTCTTTATTCACTTTCCTTCCGAAAAGATTCAAACCGAAAATAGGCTGCTACACGAACCCATAGAATCCCCTTATGCTAAACGAATTAAAGGGATGCACACCATGTATGAAAGAGTGTCTAAATCTGTTGCAGATACCATCAAAAACAACTTTTTTCCAGTAGTGCTAAGTGGTGATCATGCTACTTCAGGAGCCACCATTGCAGGTATTCGTATAGCTAAACCCAAAAGTAAACTGGGTGTAATTTGGATTGACGCACACGCCGATCTTCATACTCCCTATACAACTCCATCCGGCAATATGCATGGCATGCCTATGGCAATCTCTCTGGGAATTGACAATAAAGAATCGGCTATACATAAACCAGATGCTGTTACAATTGAATATTGGAATAAACTAAAACAGCTTGGTAAAATATGTCCGAAAGTACTCCCCGAAAATGTTGTATTTATTTCCCTTCGAGATTATGAGAAGGAGGAAAAAAATCTACTTGACCGATTGGGGATTAAAAAGATTTCAGCTAAAGAAATAAGAAGCAAAGGAGCAGAAAATGTTGTTCGTTCAATTTTTAGGTACCTCGCTGACTGCACTGACATCTATTTGTCTTTTGATGTAGACTGTCTAGATGCAGCTATCTCTAAAGGCACAGGTACCCCAGTTGGAAACGGATTAAGAGAACGTGAAGCTGAAGATTTGGTTAGTAAGTTTATGCAAAACAGAAAGATTTGCTGCTTTGAGATAACAGAAGTAAATCCAACCTTGGATAAGGAAAATCTAATGGCAGAAATAGCATTCAACATCCTTCAGCGAAGCGTCAACATCCTTATGATGAATTAGGTCGCATTAAAAGTTTTGCGAAGGCCTTCTTCAAAATTTGAAGGGCTAAATCCCAATATTGAGCGAGCTTTCTCGATTTGCAATCCAGTAATCAGAGGTCTTGTTGCAGGTTGATTAAAATTGGATGAAAGGGTTCTTATTAGTAACGATGCGTCTAACCCAAGAAAGTTTGCAGTACGAATTGCCATCTGATAGGGAGTTAAAACTTCCTCACCACAAATATTGAATACCCCTTGCGCGCGTTTATCCATCATACTAATTATGCCATTGACCAAGTCTTCTACAAAAGTTGGTGTACGTACCTGGTCATCTACTACCTGGTAAGTCTCTCCCCTATTTAATTTCTCTTGCACAATGGACAATAAATTAGAACGTCCTGTCATGGGCTTGCCATAAACTAGAACAGTGCGTACTATTGACCACTCAGACGGATATTTTTCAACCCAATTCTCAGCTTCTAGCTTTGTTTTACCGTAATGATTAATAGGATTTCGTATTGCGTCCTCTGAATAATTTCCAGCAACTCCATCAAACACAAAATCAGTTGAGATGTAGTTAAAAGGAACTTTCTTTTCACTAGCTGCTTGCAAAAGATTGAATGTTCCCATCGAATTGATTTGGGTAGCAAGCTCTTTTTTTTCTTCACACTCATCCGGCTTACCCATGGCTGCAGCATGAATAATATAATCGGGAGAAACTTGACGAATAATAGTGCTGGACTGATCTTCTGAAGCTAAGTCTAGCGGCAAATAACTAAATCCAATTGTTCCATTAAATGGAAGTCTGCAATTTCCCCTGCTAGTTGCCACTACCTCATGACCAATATCAAGCAGCTTTTTGCAGAGGTAGAATCCTAAAAAACCATTTGCACCTGTAACAAGCACTTTCATAGGGTAAAACTAAAGAAAACACGTACCTTCACCACTCAATTTTTTTCAGATGAACTCTAAAGTGACCCGAATAGGCGTCTTAACCTCGGGCGGCGACTCTCCAGGCATGAATGCAGCCATCCGTGCTGTTGTTAGAACCGGACTTTTTTATGGACTTGAAGTGTATGGGATTATGAGAGGCTATCAGGGATTGATTGAAGATGACATATTCAAAATGAATGGTCGCTCGGTAGCAAATATTATTCAAAGAGGTGGGACGATTTTAAAAACGGCACGCTGCTTAGAGTTTATGGAAAAAGAGGGCCGGCAAAAAGCCTATGACAACCTAAAAAAAAGAGGCATTGACGGACTGGTAGTAATTGGAGGGGATGGATCATTTCGAGGAGCTTGTAAACTCAGTAGTGAGTTTGACATTCCCTGTGTTGGATTAGCCGGCACCATTGACAAAGACATTTCAGGTACAGATTTTACAATTGGATTTGACACAGCAGTCAATACCGCAGTTGAGGCTATTGATAAGATCAGAGACACGATGGATGCACATGATCGCGTTTTTGTTATAGAAGTAATGGGAAGAGATGCAGGCTACATTGCTTTACACAGTGGTATTGCTACTGGAGCTGAAAATATTTTAATACCCGAGAGAAAAACCGATATCAATAGCATTATCAAATCGCTCAAAGAGAAAGAGCGTAGAAAAAAAATGGTAAACCTGATTGTCGTTGCAGAGGGAGATGATTTTGGGGGTGCTAATGAAGTAAGTAAGGTATTGCAGGAAAATTTACCAAAAGCCGAAATTAGGGTATGTATCCTTGGACATATACAACGAGGAGGATCCCCTAGTTGTATTGATAGAATTATTGCCAGCAGAATGGGATATCATGCGGTTGAGAGCCTCATGCAAGGACGACACAATGTATTTGTAGGGATTTTAAACAACAAGATGAACTATATCCCCTTAGAGCAAGCAGTTAAAACAAAGGGAAAGATCAGTGATGAATGGCTGGATATCGTGAAAATCTTAGCAAGCTAGATTAATAAAGAAATTATGGCTAAACATATCGACAAATACCTGCATCGCGAATATGATAATGAAGCAGGAAGATTACATGCTTACAAACGAACTAAAATAGTTGCAACAGTTGGACCTGCCTGTGACACATACGATAAATTGTTGGACCTTGTAAAAGCTGGCGTGAATGTTTTTCGACTCAATTTCTCGCACGGTTCGCACGAAGACAAGGCTAAGATTATTGAGTTTATACAACAAATTAATAAAACACAACCCTACAATATTGCCATACTCGCTGATTTACAAGGACCAAAATTGAGGGTTGGTGAATTGGAAGGCGGATCTATTGAGCTGGTAGCAGGCGAAGAATTCTTATTCACGAATGAAAAAATCACAGGTACAAAAAGTAGAATTTTTGTTTCCTATGATAATCTCCACCAAGACGTAAAAAAAGGAGAAAAGATTCTTTTGGACGACGGCAAGCTAGAAGTTGTGGTGCAAGAGATCACACCCTCAAATGATGTTCGAGTCAAGGTATTACTGGGGGGCACTCTATTACCCAAAAAAGGCGTTAACTTACCAGAGACCAACATTTCCCTCCCTGCACTAACGCCAAAGGACCTGGCAGACTTGGATTTCATTTTTCAACATCCTATTGACTGGATTGCTTTATCATTTGTGAGATCACCTAATTGTATCAATAACTTAAAGGAACGCATTCAGAAAAGTAAGCATAGCGCAAAGGTTATCTCAAAAATTGAAATGCCACAAGCCATCAAACATCTACGAGAGATAATTAGAGAGAGTGATGGCATCATGATTGCGCGGGGAGACTTAGGTGTTGAGTTGCCTATCGAAGAAGTACCACTTATACAAAAAGATATTATCAAAAAGTGTATTCACCGAGCAAAACCTGTTATCGTAGCTACCCAGATGATGGAGAGCATGATTGAGCGTACAAAACCGAACAGAAGCGAGGTGACCGACGTTGCCAATGCAGTACTTGAAGGTGCAGATGCATTGATGCTAAGCGGTGAAACTGCGATGGGATGTCATCCCAAATTAGTCATTGAAACAATGACCAAAATTATTTTAGAAGTAGAGGCCAAGGCTTACTACTATAATAGGGATGAGATGTTGCGTCCACAAGCTCACTCTCCTTCCCTATTAAGTGATGCTATTTGTTACAATGCTTGTAAGCTTGCAGAAGACGTAAATTCAGAAGCATTGATTGGAATGACACAAAGCGGTTATACTGGCTTTATGCTTAGCAGCTATCGTCCTAAAGCCCCCGTATATGTGTTTACGAAAAAGCGTTCCCTGGTAAACCAACTCTCACTCTCTTGGGGTGTTCGAGCATTTTTTTATGATGAAGAAGAAAGCTTAGACGAAATTTTCCAGGATCAAATTAACATTTTGAAGCAAAGAAGCTTTTTAAAGAAGGGTGACGTTGTAGTTAGTACCGGAAGTACGCCTGTACACCTACATCTTCCAACCAACGTACTTAAAATTGCAACGGTAGAGTAAGAACGCCCTAGAGTTCCCTTACTTTAATATTTCTGAAAGAAACTTTATCACCATGGTCTTGCAAGCCAATACGGCCTTCTTGATACGTTCCAAATCCTTTCATCTTTGCAAACTTGCTTGCCGCAATCAATTTTTTCCAATTATCCCCCCAAATCGTTGTAGAAACTACATTTACTCCGTTGAGCCAAAAATCTAATTGTCCATTGAGAGAACGAATCTCAACTTGATTCCATTGACCAAAGGGGCGAACTGTTTCTTGACTACAAGAAATCAAATCGTAGAGGTCGCCAGCACGATGCTTTATAATTTTACTATCTGGATGCCCCTCATTATCCAGCACTTGCATTTCAGGTGCTGACATCCAAGGCCAGATATATTGGGTACTATCTTCATGAATGTAAAACATGATGCCACTGTTTCCATTTTGAGCAATTTTCCACTCTAATTTCAAGTGGAAATTTTTAAATGCACGATCAGAAACAATATCTCCCCCATCAGCAATTTGCCAATCCTTTTTTTGAGAAGGATCTAGATATAATTCTCCATCCGATACTTTCCAAGCTGAACCGACAGGTTTTCCTCCATATTTATGCCAACCTTGCAATGATTTTCCATCAAAAAGAAGCGTCCACCCTTCTTTTTTTTCTTCCGTGGTTAACTTATTGTCACGCTGCGCATTCAAAGAATTTAAAGGGATTAAAACAAGCGCCACGAAAAAAAAGAAAATATTTTTCATACTCATTTATTTAAAGTTAGAATATATCGAACCATTGTCTCTGCATCATCCTGTGAAATAGAGGGATGAGGCGTCATTGGGACATTGCCCCAATTTCCGACGCTACCATTGATAATTTTTTTTGCGAGCGCCGTAATTACATCATTGGGAGCATCTGCATATTTAACAGCAATTTCTTTATAGGAGGGCCCAATAAGTTTATCGTCAATTTTATGACAAGTCAAACAATCACTTTTTGCAACAAGACCAAGTCCTTTCGTATAAACCGGATCTGATTGTAAAGATTTTTTAGAAGCCCCTTCTTTAACAACGGATGAATTTGCAGATTCGGTAGTGGATGTATTATTCTGACAACTTACCAAAACAAGGAGGAGAAAAATGAAGAAAAATTGTCTGCGAAACATATGTAGTGATTTCTGAATTATTGAATATAAGATTTATTCTAAGCCCAACAAGCGACGATTTTCTTTCTGATTGGTTTTACTTGAAGCAAAATCATCAAAAGCCTTTTCTGTGACGCGGATTATATGGTCACGAATAAATCCTGCGCCTTCACTAGCCCCCTGTTCAGGGTGTTTGATACAACACTCCCACTCCATTACAGCCCAACCGGTATAGTTATACTGCGCCAACTTACTAAAGATAGACTTGAAGTCCACCTGGCCATCTCCAGGAGAACGGTAGCGTCCCGCACGGTTTGCCCAAGACTGATACCCTCCAAAAGTGCCTTGCTTACCTGTTGAATTAAACTCTGCATCCTTTACATGAAAAGCTTTGATTCTTTCATGATAATGATCGATGTATGCTAAATAATCCAATTGCTGCAACACAAAATGAGAAGGGTCATATAATAAACAAGCTCTGGGATGATTATCAACTGCTTCTAAAAATAGTTCATAGGTTATACCATCAAAAATATCTTCACCTGGGTGCACTTCGTAACAAACATCTACACCACACTCGTCAAAGTAATCCAAAATAGGACGCCAACGACGCGCTAATTCTTTGAAACCCTCCTCCACCAAACCGGCTGGTCGCTGCGGCCACGGATGAAAGGTATGCCATAACAATGCACCACTAAAAGTAGGGTGTGCAGTTAACCCGAGATGTTCAGAGGCTTTTGCACCATATTTAACTTGCTGAATAGCCCACTTCGTTCTTGCCTTTGAATTGCCTTTTACTTCTTCAGGAGCAAATCCATCAAACAAAAAATCATAGGCAGGATGTACCGCCACTAATTGCCCTTGTAAATGAGTAGAGAGTTCTGATATCTTAAGCCCACACTCCTCAACAATGCCTTTGATTTCATCTGCATATGTTTTACTGGTTGCTGCCTTTTTTAGATCAATACAACGAGGATCCCAAGTAGGTATCTGCACTGCCTCATATCCCAGTGAACGAGCCCATTTACAAATTGATTTCAAATCATTGAACGGTGGCTCATTCCCTAAAAATTGGGCTAAAAAAATACCAGGCCCTTTCAATGTTGTCATAACAAATTATTTATTTAACAAAGTCAGTCCACTGGCCACTTGCACTAGATTTAATGATTGTCTCAATAAAAGCCATACCGCGGACGCCCTCGGGTGTGCTGGGATAATCTATCCATTCGGGTTTAGGAGTCTCCCCCTGCTGTTTCGCTCTTATTGTCAAAGAAAAATTTCGATACAAATTTGCGAACGCTTCTAAGTAGCCCTCTGGATGACCAGCTGGTGTACGTGTATTATGCGCAGCATAGCTACCCACATAAGAAGATCCAGTTCTCCAACATTCAGTTGGTCGATCAGGACATTGGAGATAAAGTGAGTTATTTTCCTGTTGGCACCAATGTAACCCTCCCTTTTCGCCATATACACGAATAGAGATATTATTCTCCGCGCCCGAAGCAACTTGCGTGGCTATCAGCACTCCGCTTGCCCCATTTTCAAATTCTAGAAATGCTGCCCCATCGTCATCCAACTTTCTGCCTTCAACTATTGTTCTAACAGAAGCATTTAATCGAACTACCGATAATCCGGTAACATATTCGGCTAGATTAAAGGCGTGTGTTCCAATATCTCCCATTGCTCCTGCTATTCCACTTTTTGAAGGATCTGTTCTCCAGTCTGCTTGTTTATGTTTACTTCCTTCCAAAAAAGTAGACAGCCATCCTTGTGGATACTCTACATATACTTTACGAATCGAACCAAGCTTTCCCTCACTGATCAGCTGACGAGCCTGCTTTACCATGGGATAACCAGTGTAGGTATGGCACAATAAAACTTCTTTACCAGATTTGATTTTTCTATCATGCAATTGCTTTGCTTCTGCTAAAGAAAAAGTCATCGGCTTTTCAATAATTACATGAAATCCTCGATTTAGTGCTTGGATTGCAGGATCAAAATGAACATGATTAGGAGTAACTATTGTTACCGCATCTAATCGGCTATGCTCAGGAAGCATAGCTTCCTGGGTCAGCATGGTAAGATAATCAGGATAAACTCTGGATGCATCAATATAAAGCTGCTCCCCTGTTTCTCTACTCTTCTTTTCATCTGAACTAAAAGCTCCAGCAACCAATTCATACTGACCATCCATGGAAAGAGCAATACGGTGAATAGCTCCAATAAAAGCTCCTGTTCCTCCCCCTATCATCCCAATCCTAATTTTTCCATTCATATGTTCAGTATTGAAAAACTAAAAATACTATATTTATTTACAAATGCTTGCCATGAAAACAACTATTAGAGTCCAACTCGCATTCATGATGTTCCTTAATTTTTTTGCTTGGGGCATCTGGTTTGTTACAATGGGTACCTATCTCAGTACCAAATTAAATGCGGATGGTATTCAAATTGGTCTTGCTTATGGAACGCAGTCGTTGGGGGCTATTATTGCTCCTTTTATCATCGGACTAATTGCAGATAAGTACTTTGCTGCTCAGCGAATTCTGGGTATTCTGCATTTAATTGGAGGAGCTCTATTATTTAATTTATCAAGTCAAAGTCTATTCAATGACTTTTATCCCTACTTGCTTATCTACATGATTTTATATATGCCCACATTGG
>Ga0214923_10000749_pt1 | contig 48450 bp, 47 predicted proteins | sample LL1510_MetaG_FD_177993 | JGI IMG/M metagenome (GOLD analysis project Ga0214923, IMG submission 177993) | Freshwater microbial communities from Lake Lanier, Atlanta, Georgia, United States - LL-1510 | ecosystem: Environmental > Aquatic > Freshwater > Lake | place: USA: Georgia | collected...
CTACACAAACGCTTTTTCATTCATAAATGTTTGTTCTTAAAACACTAGTTAGTTATCTTTAAATCAAAATTTATGATTATTTATCATAAATTAATAATAAACTGCTCAACTGTTGGAACCCTTTGTCCGTCTTGGCAATCATACACAAGTTCTTAAAGGTGTCGACATTTAACATTATTGTTTCTTCTGCAAATTCACCATGATCCCTAGGGAGCACGGTCACTTTGTAATCATCATTTTCAGTAAAATTATTCTCTAGTGTTCTTTTTGCATTCCTTTTGTGACAAAACCCGATCATTTTAAAAACATGCTCCAAGTTTATCGGAAAGCCATTTGTTGGATGGAAATTCATATACACATAAAAGTTTGCAATATACCATTGTTGCTCTTCGTTTGTGAACTCAGTAGTGAGTTTGTCCACAAATTTGGTCTGTAGATCCAATGATAACGTGCTACTACCATTACTCACAAGCTCTTTGAAGTTAAGCGGCGTCTTTACCACAATTTGTCCATCCATGTTTTTAATACATCGATATCACAGTTTCTTTAAATACGTTTAATCAAAATATTAATAATTAATCAAAATATTAATTATTAATCAAAATATTAATCAAAATATTAATTATTAATCAAAATATTAACTAGTCAAATTTAACGGTGTATGTGACGTTCTGTTTGGAAATAGACCTTGATGCCGACATGCTTAATGGCTGTCGTTTAATTGAAGTTGGGGCATCTTTATTTTTTACTTTAAGTGAACTCTTCATGTCTTGTTCGATGGTGCTTAAGTGCTTCTCGACATACTCTAATATACCGTTTTGGAAGCACCATCTGAAGAAACATAATTGACCACAACTCGTCTCAATGTAGTCTTTGTCATTATAATAGAATACTATCTTATTCTTCCTACAAAAAGGGTCAAAAGCTCGTTTGCTGAATGACTTTAGCTGTAATTTGTAATTTTGATACACATCCACATTATTTCCTTTTGTATCTATGACCGTCCTGTGTTTTTTTGAATAATTTGTAATAAACCAATCTAGAATTCTAAGTGAAATAACGCTATTTTGATCAACTATACTCTTGATCTGTTCGATATACTTTGGATTCTTATAAAACTCCGTTAAGGACTTCATTAACAGACTTAACTTTGTGTCCATTACAATTGACGGGTCGTTCGCGATAGGCGCCATATACGTTCACTTATTTAGAATTCTTAAGATCATAATGTTTAAGTAGTTTTTCACACACCACCTAAAACTAAATCACATTTTCACTGAATCACGTTTTTTATTTTGTTGTTGTTTACTAAAAAAGATGGAAGCTATAGAGGCAGCAATAGTTGTCGAGTTAAACAGATTGTATCCTCAATTCGTAAAATCGGTGAGAGATCTCCAAATGTATGATTTCAAAGTTCACGACGCTATCACAAAGAAATATGGTATACAATCGTTTGAACGTATCCAAAAGATTAACGAGTATAATACTGAATTTGAAAATATAGTCTCCAAGAAGCCTGCTAAATCGGAAATGCGCAAATATGCTGAAAAAAGATACACATTATTCAACACTTATTCACTAGAATCATATAAAATAGCTAAAGAAATTGGTATGCAGAAAACGCTTCAATACCTAGACATTTTGCAAAACCACTTTAAACAAATAACTAATTTATCTCAATAAGTATTCTAAGTAAATATTTTATATACATTTACTTCGTCAACATCCATAAAAGTAAAAAAATTGAATTCCCATTTAAAGACAACAAAATAAACAAAACAACAAAACAACAAGCAATCTCAACAACATGGTAGTAATCAAAGCAAGCAATCTCGATTTGTCCAAAGTGACTTTTTCTGATGTAAAGACTGACACTCACGGTAGAAAGATGGTTTATGTTAATGGCAATGGAGGCAAGATTATGGTTCAGACCCCTAAAATGTATGCCCCAAATGGTGTTAAGCGTTGGAGAAAGAAGGACGCAATCGATAACAAGGATGACAAATTTGAATTGGAGCTTTCATTTTATGGAGAAGCCGGCACCGACAAAAACTCTAAGGAAATCAAGGACCTCCACGAAAAATGGGAACAGTTTGATACTCTTATTAAGGAAAAGGTTATTGAGAAGGCAAGGGAATGGTTGAGTATGTCTAAACTTGATATGACTACCTTGGAATCAGTGATGTATACTCCAATGGTTCGTGTTGCTAAAGACAAGGAAGGGAATGACCTACCTTATCCTTCAAGAATCAGAGCAAAGATTGATCGTGACCTTGATGCAAATGGTAATCCATCAGGAAAGTTTCTAAGCAACAAGAAGTTCAAGTCAGAAGTATTGATCTTTGATGAGTCAAAACAAACTATTGACTTTAATGAAGACAATGCAGAAACAGTTGTCCCAAAAGGTTCTCAAGTTGTATGTATCCTAGAACTGGTATATCTTAGTTTGAGTAAGACTACAATTTCAACAAAGTGGAAGTTGGTCCAAGCAAAAGTCCATAAGAATCAAGATTCCATCAGTGGATATGCCCTTCTTGATGACGATGCTGAAGAAGACACTGAGGCTAATAACGAGGCTGAGGCTAATACCGAAGGTGTTCTCCAAGAGGATCTAGATACTAATAATGATGACGAAGTTGAACAGGAAGTTGAACAAGAAGATGACAATGGAGATGAAGTCGAGGCTTCTGAAGCAGAAGAAGAAGTAGTTGTAAAGCCTGTTGTAACTACAAAAGCAGCTCCAAAGTCACGTGCTAAGCGTGGTCTTCAAGCATAAACCATGGTTTTCCTGTAAAATTAAAAAAAATTGAATTATTTTTGTAATATTGAAACAATTGTAATTAGTTAACATGGCTCTATTTCTCAATGTCAATGCAACTCCTTTTGTTCCTGAGGTTGTATCTCAAATTGAAGTCCACAAAATAATCAATAAAAATAATCAAATTGATGCTAATATCGGGTGGTTTAGTTGGATCGAAGACGAAGAAATGTGGAATAAAATTGATAACGACCTCATCATGAAAGCATCAGCAAAAAAAAACTTTAGTAAAGTATTAAATGAATTAATCCTAAAACAAATCCTAAAACAATACAAAAAATAGTCAAAAAAAGTGTAAAACAAAATTAGCCCGACAAGCAGATCACATTTGATTTGTAAGTCGGGTTAATTTTGTTTAATTTACGGTTGCAATAATATTAAGAAAAATGTCTAAAAACTTTGTAATACTTATTTTGGATTTATCCAAGTGCTTTAGATACTTCGTTGCTGATTTAATGGATTGGGGATCACGTAAAATCAGTTGCACACGATTACTAATTTCAAAATTTGAAAGGTTAGATTGGTAATACAAGGGATAATCACTGCCCAAAAGTTCCACAACAGCAGGATGTTTATTTACAAATATTGGAGTGTTTCTCACTATGCATTCAACCAAAGTATTAACAGCTGATGCATCGACCAAATTGATAAATACTATATTTTTAGAAAGTAAATCATCATATTGTGTGTTTTCCAAGTAATATATAAAGTCAACTTTTTTATTCATATCTATGACACTTGTATAAAAGTCTTTATACCAGTTGTTGGTTATTATAGGTATATTCACCAATCTATTTCCATCAAGACACACGTTTGACGACACAAACATGTTGTTAGTGGACACATACGGCTGATTGGTTGAGACACATCCACTAACACATTCATTACCATGATCACTACCGTCTTTATTTACCAAAATGTTATGCAAATCATCTAAAAATGTATCATTGGGATAGTAATTTGACATGTTGATACCCTTTAAGGCTACCTTTCTTATAGAGTCATGCATTATGGATGAAAATGAATACTTGTTTGTTGATGAGAAACACACGTTTGATGGAAGCTCTAAAGCATAAAAAGAGTAAATGTTACGTAACCAACCACCAACATGAATGAGCTTTTTATCACTATTTTGTAGAAAGTTTTCATATGTAAACCTTTGAACATTTGTTTCTGTTGGATGCACTAGTGACAATACATTTGTTTCGTATCCTTTTTTACAGAGCTCATTTTTTAATTTTACTTTCAAATCATCAGACAATACTAATAAAGCTTTACATGTATCTAAGCTCTTTAAGAATGACTCTGTTCCCAATAAATTGTAACAATTATAATCACTAAAAGATGTATCAAATGTATGATGAATAAAGCCAACCCAAGGCTTTGTGTATGGAATCAAATTTATAGTTTCACTAAACTCTTTGTTCCAATGGAATGTTCTATCAACATACAAGTCAAGCAAGAGATTACTGTTCTCGTTGTGATAGGGGATTAAGTTATCATAAACATATTGCCATCCCGATCTGTGAACACCAGAATAATCAACTTGATCGATATAAGTAAGGTTAAACATACCTAATGGGTTTGATTGGGCAACTTGTATTTTAGTATTTTTATCAATGTCTTCCAATATCCATTTCCATTCATCCCTCCAAATGTAGTCTTTAGATAGGTCAAACATTTTTGCTTTTAGCCCGTATGTGTATTTAGAATTGATCTGACCATTTGTTAAGTTATATGAAACTATACTTACTATAATGTTTCTCATTCCTTCGTCATTTACCTGACGATACGTTCTGTAACCCTTGGATTGGGCATACTCCTCAATCGCTTTATAGGTCTGATCTATCTTTAAGAGTTTGTCAGCCAAAGGTTTATTTACAATTGTAGTGGTTTTGCTACTCCATTCATTCACCTGAACATCATTTAAAATCTCCGTCAACTTGTCGAAATTTGTATTTGCAATTAATGACACATTAAATTTTTGTAGTTTCTCATACAAATGTCTCGAAGTAGAGCATACTCTTTGTAATAAAGAAAATCTCGACCACAAAATGTTAGTATCTAAATCAGTAGGAATAAATTTAGCATTGACGTAAAGTTCATACCCGTATTGCCAATCAATGTCTAATAGCAAATTTCTAACTTTTCTAGTTGTAAATATAGGAAGAAATGGAACATTATTGTATATTGCAAAAAGGGTTGCATGAAATCTCATTGGAATAACATAATCAACTAGTTTGAATATACGCATGCATGACAAGGCATCCACATGATTGTCTATTAATGTTACATCCGACATTGTGACACTTGAATTCCTCAAACATGTCGATAATACATCTCTATGTATTAGAATATCATTTTCACATGTGTTATTCTCATTTGTATTGAATGGTAAAAATACAATATGGAAATGCTTTTTTGCTAGCCTGGAAACAAAGTGTGATAATTTTGTTACTATGTTTTTATATCCTGAAGGAAAGGTGCTGTCAAATATATGCCTTGATAAAGACAAGCACACTATTTGCTTACCCGAATTTCTTACCGCATTTAATCGTTTGGTGTATAATGCCATTGACATGTCTTTGACATTCGCATTGACATTGTCACCAACATTAGACACCATTTTCATCAACCAATAAGATAAATCAGGAAGATAATAAATACGGTGAGGGTTATAGTATTTTTGAAATAAATGCATATCTTGCTTTGTTCTTAAAAAGATACTGTCAATTATGTTTAGTTTATTTGTGTCCTTTAAAGTGCTAACAAATGGTAAGCCGACAGACAAAGCAATTATTTTATTCCTTCTCTTTCCAAAAACAGAAATAACTTTATCTAAAAAATAATCATTTAGCACATCACCACCTCCAAGAACTATAAAGTCATGTTCATCAAATGCATGGTTAATAATTGTATCACAATCAATGAATTGTAGTGTATGATTTACTTTTAGGGTATTATTTATATTGGATATGATATCGGAAATCACCAACTTATATTGTTCATCCCCAAGATTGCAATGATTATAGTATCCTATTACTTTAATTAAAATACCTCCTCTTTTTTGCTCTTCAAGCATTAGTTTAGATCTTCTCAACAAAAAAGCAAACCGGAACGAACTTAAACAAAAAATGAAATAAACATTAGGTGAAAACTTTTTTGTCTATCGATCTTATACAGAATGGAAAGTATAATTAAGCAAAACGGAAGTTCAAGATACACTGTTTTCCCAATCAAATATCATAACCTTTGGAAGTTCTATAAAGATCATATAGCAACGTTTTGGACGACTGAAGAGGTGGTGCTTCGTGATGATCTCACAGATTGGAATGATAAACTATCCGATAATGAAAGATATTTTATTAAAAATGTTCTAGCATTTTTTGCTTCAAGTGATGGAATTGTAAATGAAAATCTCGTATTAAATTTTTACAATGAAGTCCAAATTCCTGAAGCTCGCAGTTTTTACACTATACAAATGTTGATTGAGTCCATTCATAACGAACAATACTCTATACTTATTGACACATATGTGTCTGATACAAATGAGAAAATGCAATTGTTTAATGCCATAGAGAATATTCCTGCTGTAAAAAAGAAGGCTGACTGGGCTATCAAATGGATCGAAGAAGGAAGCACATTGCAACAAATGATTCCTAAAAAGTATATGCAAAGTTACTCTTATTTAGTAGCTTCAAATAAGTATGCAGATAGGCCATTAGCAGACAAGCATATAGAAGCACTTCAATTTTTGACCCGAGAAAGACCATCTTTTGCTCAAAGGCTCATCGCATTTATTTGTGTTGAAGGTATATTCTTTTCAGGGTCGTTTTGTGCAATTTATTGGTTGAAACATAGAGGACTTATGCCTGGTCTATCCACTGCCAATCAATTTATCTCACGTGACGAGAATCTCCACTGTGAGATGGGAATTGAGTTATACAAAATGTTAGATAATCGCTTGGACGAGACCATTGTTCATGACATTTTCAAGGATGCAGTTGAAATTGAAAAAGAATTTATCACCGAGTCTCTTCCTGTATCATTGATTGGTATGAATGCTACGTTAATGAAAGAGTATATCGAGTTTGTAGCTGATCGCTGGCTTGTCCTCTTAAATTACAATAAAATATATGATGCTAAAAACCCATTCCCATTTATGGAACTTATTTCAGTGAATGAAAAAGGCAATTTCTTTGAAGTTGTGAACTCCATGTATACACGAGCAAATGTTGGAAACTCTGAGGCTGATATGAACATTGAATTTGATGCAGACTTTTAAAGATATTATTATTTCAATAGTTTTCTTTTATTGTTATACTACAATAATACTAACACTAAGTATAACATTGAAAAATGTCCGATAAATTGTCAACCGTCTCTACAACGCTTTCTTCGATGGACACAAACATTAAAGTCATGAACAACACTATACGCATGTTGTTAGTATTACTAGTATTACTTTTACTCATAGTTCCATTTACATGGTATAGTTTTACTGTAATTGAACCAACTGTTACATATATCCCTGTTGAGATGGTGCTTACTTCAGACAATGGAATCGAAGAGTTTAAAAATGATAACAACGAAGGGCAAAGCGAGTTTAATAGTAATGTGCCTAGAAATATTTACATGACAGCCAACCTTACTTCACCACTCCTTAGCAAAAACGCTACTCAAAATATGTTATTTGGACAAGGTAAAAAGTTTGTATCAAAGGATAAAGCCATTATAGACATTTATGCAAATCTGCCAATTTTAGATGGAAATGTATACTCAAATAAAGATTTAAAAGCACCAACGCAACAATATGAAGTCCGTTTGTATGACATCCGCGGGCCTACTGCAATCAATGTACCCTTAAAAAGAGATGGAGATGGTCTTTATAAAGTTCAATATACAATTAGTAATATACTCACTGCAGAGTCATTAAATGCAATAGAGATAATGCATGTAACTGACGGAAATAATAAAGTGATCTTACAAGGATCATTTATTTAGTTTTGGTATGTTGTTTGTAATTATTTTTTTCATCATCAGTTGCATGCGCCCAATGCCATGCAACCGTATGTTTTAGGTCGTGTATCTCTTTCTCAATATTCTTAATATTTTCCTCTAACATATTTATGACCAGGCTATCATGTGCCTTTAGCATATCGCTAGCGTCTACTTTTAATTCAAATGCTATAACAAGTAGTGTCAATAAATCCTTCTTTTTGTATGCAACGGAAATAGCCTTGAACGTCTCTATTTGACCTGACACCTTGTCAGGATGCGTCTTTAAAGATAACTTTCTGTATAATTTTGTTAAAACCACGTCTGCTTCAGTTAGTTCCTTTATACTGTCATTTTCACAAACTTCTGTTTCACCAGAGTCAAAAGTGTCACCACTACTACCTTCACATGCATTTTTATCTCTTTGTATTTGTTCTTTTTGCTTTTGTAAACGATCTTCTATTTCATCCGGCTCATAATAGTCATGTAAAAAGCTATCGTTGTATTTATTAAAGAGGTATTTTGTTTCACATAACAAATTTGATAAATATTGATGCTGACTAAGAAACTTGTGCAACTTTATTTTAAAAAGCTCTTCGTCCATTAGAATCTACTATTTAGGGTTCTATTAAAATCTGTATTGAAAATAATAATTAAACAATAGTCAAAATATCAAAAATTAGCCATAATATCTAAAACCCTTATATTCATACAACTTTATGGTAAAAGGATCTACTCCTATTTCCGGAATGATAATAGTGTCTCCGTCATACAACTCGTTATCGTTCTTGCTCTTAAATGGTATCTTCAACCTATTTCTTGACTCATCTATAATATAGTACTCATACTTATCAGACCTCTTAGGGTATTTATACCTACCATACAATGGAAAACGGTCATTATTACTGTTCCCAAAAATGAATCCAAGCTGTTGGAATCCATCATAAGCAGGCATTCCCAATCCCCCACCCGGATACAAACGTTCAGGTGGTGTCAAGGGGTCACGCATTGATCGATAACTTCTGTCAACCGCTTCCTTTGTATATGATAATTCGGCCTTGCATTTTTGTTCTCCAATTTGCGAGTTCAAAAGTTCGTTTTGCAAATGTATTATTTTTTCTCTCAATTCTTTTGCTGTTAAATGGCTGGTCAAATCAACGTTCATCATAGCTTCTCGTTGTTTAACAAAAATATATATAACAAAAGCCACAATCAAGAGAAACAAAATAAAATACATTGATAAATCACGAGGTTTAAAGCATATTTCAGTCATACTACAACCCCTTTATTATATGTAAACAAATTTATTTCCTATATGTGAAATGGAAATATCAATGCATAGGCGTATTTAAAAAATAATTGAAATAACAAAATATAAACAAAAATTGTACAAGTCCTATGGTGATTGACAATACTTACAATTATAATTTTTACCAAAACTACGACTTGCAATTACCAAAGAGCACTTACGTTAAAAAGGGGTTAACAGGTTTAGTTAATACTGGTAACAAGTGCTTTTTGATAAGCATTCTTCAATGCTTGTCTAATACTTTGACATTAACAGACTATTTTCTTTCAAGAAAGTATATGGATGAAGATACAGATAATAGCTTAAAAACTAAAAAAGAACATATCATATTGATAAGTTATGTAAAGCTTTTGTCCAATATATGGGAAAAAAATCAATTACTCAAGCCAAAATCATTTACAGAACATCTTTCTAAATTTATCAAAAAATACTACACATTTGATCAGCAAGACTCTCACGAATGCCTTTTATACATTCTTGATCACCTCCACAAGGCATTATCATACGAAATTGAGGTAGATATCAACGGTGTTGTTAAAACACGCACTGATGAGCTTATGAAAAAATCATTAGAAAGTTGGAAACTTTTTTATGAAAAGGGGTATTCATTTATCATTCAAACATTTAATGGGCTAAATATTAATGAAGTAAAGTGCAACAATTGTGACTATAAGGATGAGATATTTGAACCTTACAATTGCCTGAGCGTCAACATCCCAAATTCAACATCTTCGTTACAAGACTGTTTAAGTGATTACTTTCACGAAAATGAAAATGTCAACAATTGGACTTGTGAAAAATGTAATAATACTGGTTGTGTAAAACGTTGCAAAGCTTGGAGTCTACCAAATTACATCATAATCAATCTAAAGCGTTTTACTTCAAATGGACAAAAGAAAATACACACCATTGATTTTCCTCATGACGATCTTGACATGACCCCTTATGTGTCAAAAGAAAGAAACGATCCAAATAACTATATATATACATTGTATGCCATCAATCACCATTCAGGATCAGTAAGCTCTGGACATTATTGGTCATCATGTAAAAACTTAAATGATAATTGGTATAGGTTTGATGATGGTAATGTTAGTAAAATAGAGAATATTACTGAAATTACAAAGGATGCATACATATTAATGTATCACAGAAAGTTTATCAAGTAACTGGATCAATACACATATCAAATGACTCTTGGAGTCCTTTATCGAGTAAATTGTAAAGTGATAAAGGAATCTCTTTGAACTGTTCTTTCGCATTAGCTTCCGTATCGGAATGTTTGTATTTAAGAAAAGATAATTTTATTGAAGGATATGCAACACAACATGATGTCCTAAAATCAATATATTTTGTGAGCAATTCGTTGTATGTGCTTCCGTTGTCATCAAACATATGGACACTCCAAAATTTCTTTTTATACATCATGTTTGTAAAACATTTATTATTATAAATCAATGACTTTTTTGTATCAGGATCATAAAGTGATGTGTCAGAGCTGATTGCACAGTGGATGTCTTGTCCAGAAAATATATCAACCATTGTTTGAACATATGATGTATAATAATAGCACCCCTCAAAGAAATGACATACATTTTCATAAGATGCACATTTCACACCTTGATTCAACATGTACCCGAACTCAACCTTATTCCCAATGTTAATAACTTTTATCCTTTGATCATCGGGTAAAACGCCACTTATTTTCTGATTTGTAACTATCACAAGTTCTAATTGATCTCTAGGATACTCTAATTTCATGAATGTTAGAACTGTATGAAATAGTAGTAATTCGTTTACATGTACACAAACTAAGCTCACTTTAGGTTGGTTAAGAGAGTTTGTTTGTTCAACATTTATATAGAGCGCACTCTTATCCTTGTATTGGTATACCTGATCCTTATAGCTATAAAATCCATTGTTGATAGCATAAATCTTTAAAGTATTTATATTCTCTACGAAATTATCCCAAGATTTACTCTTGGTCAACATTGCTTCCAACTTTTTTTCTGATCTTTCGTTTATTAAGAAATGTTTTGTATCATTTATTTGCACCTGTGACCAATACAAACTAGTATTGTCAATAGATATGTAAGAATTGATGTCGCATTCCAAGCATAAGATATCCCATTCAATAGGAAATGGAGGTAGATAACACGGGTGTGCTGATGTTAATATGTTTGTATCAACAAGCACTCCTTTAATACTACTTTGATTATTACCAACTTTAGATTTGAAATGATTTGATAATAATGTTAGTGCATTTTTACCTAAGTCTCCTTTATATGATTTGCAACTTATAGTTATTTTTTTCTTTTTGAAAATTCTTTTGTTCTTTCTGTAATTAATACTATGATCATTGTGCATGAAAATGTAATGAACAGGATAGAATTTATAATGTGTTCTTGACATAGAGACTCAGTTTGATTACTATTACTTATCCAAAATAATTAATAGTAACAAGCGCAAGATGATATAGTTACGTATTCTTCACGGGATTAACATCAGGATTAAAGAATACAGGGGCTTTTTGTCTCACATCTTCATATTTTATACAAAAGTCAGAATTTTCTTTACATGTTTTAGGACTTTTGTAAAGCCAGTTTTTGAACTCACCTTTTGGATCTGGAATTGCAGATGTCCATGGCATTGTATAAAACTGGCGTTGCGAGTTCATTTTACCAAAGACATCATCAACATCTTTGTATAAATTATTATCAAAAAATTTGTTTACTTCTTCCTTTACAGTAGGGTCGCTAATATCGCAAGCTTCGGGCTTTTCAACTAATTTTCCACTTTCTTGATTTAAATAATCTTTCATCGTAAAATTCATGAAAGGATTTTCTAAAGTTGCTTTTGTGCAAGGTTCTGTTGGTGTAAAATTTTCAAGCTCATAACTTTCTTTAACACTTTTGACTTCTTCAGGCTTGAATCTGATCAAGGCAATTGTGATAACACCAACTAATATACTATATAAAAAATACTTTGGATCACGAGTTAGTGCAAATAAAGAAATGGCCGCGTAAATTGAAAATCTAAACAATGCATTTAACTTTTCATTATACGAATGATGCTTAGTTGGGAAAAACTCAATAAGCCTATCTCGTTCAAACAAAATGCTGTAATCATCAAACCAAAAAGGATCAGACATTTGTAATTAGTAAGTCAATGCTTACAATTTGTATATAAAAAAATAATTCATTTACATGCACATATTACTATTTTCATTACAATAATTCTGGTATTTAATTTACATCTTCATCGTTTGCTTTTTCCGATCATCTTCATCAAATCAGCAACTGATGATGTAGAGCTCAAAAGCATACTTGCTTGATTCTGTAGTTCATCTTTGTTTAGCTCACCTTTATCCATTTTTTCTTCTAATGTTTTATTAACTTTTTCTACAAGACTTGTAATTTCTTTATCGGGTTTACCTGACATTAAAGATGACAGCATATTCAATGGATTGATGTTTTTTTCTCTCATATCCTTTGAGATATCTGTGGCAATACTCATTAATTGCGGATTTGACAATAGTGATTGCAACATCGCGTCTGGACTATTACCAGGTCGTGTATTATTATTCTTTCTTGATTTTGATGTGCATTTTGCGCTTGCCGAATTATGTGTGTCTTTTTGAATTGAAGACTTTAGATTACTTAGAAATGTATTCAATTCATTAGATATTTCGTCAATGTTTTCATTTTTGTTTGATAAAAACATACAGCACATGTATACAGTATGTAAATACTTAACTATTGTGATCTTTGTGTTTTTGTTTTCTTTTATAAACATTTGGAAGTTTAACAATTTGTTAAATAACTTTATGTTTTCCATAAATTGAAACTTTTCTTTTTGAACCTTTTTGTTTGTATAAGAGATGTAAGATATTTCGTTTTCATATCGTTTCAGCTGCTCTGTCGTATCATTAATAAACAAGTCCATAGCAGTCGGATCAGATTCAATATCATTCAATAACTCTCTTATATTTATAAATGTTTCCTTATTAATTGGCTCTTCATATACAAGTTCTAATTCATTAATAAAATTGTTTAGCGTTGTCATCATTTCATTTTTCATATAATCTCGAACTGAAGTAACCCGTGTGCCCTGTGTGCCCTGTGTGCCCTGTGTGTCTTGTGGGTCTTGTGGGTCTTGTGGGTCTTGTGGGTCTGGTTGGTGTGATTCCATGATGACAATTTACTCAAGTCTTTATTAATGATCCATGTCAAATTTATTTTAAGTTTATACCGCAAGCATTTGTATGTTACATTACAACTTTGTCACCAGCTTTTAAAAGCTTTTGGAAATACAACCAGATGTAAGCTTTTTGGTGATTAGTTGTGTCAGGTGACAACCACATATTTTTTATTTTCAAACCTGTAAGCATATTATCGACCGTAAGCTCTGTTTTTGTAAGATTTTTGTCAAAGTTTAAAAAAAAGTTTTCATTACAATCTATAACTTCCTTCCTGTATGGTCCCACATATGTCATAAATTGCTCTACTACAAGTCTTGGATTACTCTTGCGTATAAACTCCATAGTACTCCTTGCTAAAATAACGTCAGATTTATAATCTTCAAAATTGGATTCAAGAAAGTCAAAGAATTGATCCAACAAATCGTTAAAAATTTTAATTTGAAGTATTTTATTCATTATGAATGTAAATATTAATATGATATTGAAGTATAAATAAAACTTTAAATCAAAACGACAAGGCTCCTTGCGTTAGTTGTAAAAAGAAAAATTAAAGATAAATGCTAAAATGTCTACAGAAGCAAAAACTTTACAATATCCTTTACAGAAAAAAATTCAATACTTGCAAAATGTGCGCACAGAGATTAAAAAGAAACGCTTTATTTTAGACGAGAACAAAGAAAACTTTGGAATGGATTCAATGTCACAACTTGTTAAAGTAAAAAATACTTCACAAATCAAGGGTTACCCTTTTAAAGCGTTTAAGCAAAATCTTGCTGTAACAAAGGGTATGAAATTGGCTCTCAAAGTTGTGCCTATAGAGACAAAATACGGTAAACATGAACATCCATGCAATGTGGAAAATTTAGTTTTAAAAGAATTAACGGACAATTTGTTGACCAAAGGTGTTACACCAAACATTACTCACTACATAACTACCCAAAAAGTCAGTAATAAATCAAGAGCCTTAAAAGCGCTAAACCTCAAACGCCTTGAAGTAGAGGGCAAGATCAGGTCACATTCCAATATGCTCATATCAGAATACGTTGAAGGGGGAAGTCTTGATAATTGGATTTTTGAAACATACGAAAATGATGAAAAGATATCTGATGCTCAGTGGAAAAGCATTGTATTTCAGTTACTATATACAACATATATTCTTCAAAAAAGGTATAGAATGATGCATAACGATTTTCATTATGGCAATATCCTAGTGGACACATCAATTGAACCTAAAGGGTATTTAGTATTCCAAATAGAAGACAAGTCATACTACATAAAAAATACTGGAGTCATTCCTAAACTCTGGGATTTTGAATTCAGTATGGTATATAGCGATAAAATACAGAATTGCTACCCAAACAAGTTTATTACGGGACCTTATGAGTATGATAAGAAAACACATACTACAATAGTAGATGAAAATAACATTGATGAAGATGACGACTACAATGTTCCTTATAATTACAATGAAGTATACGATCCACACTACTTTTTAACATCCTTACTTGACTTGTTTATCTCACACGAACTGTTTGATTGGATCTTGAGTATGTATCCAGAAGAAGTCATCCCTGCAGAAGAAACAAGTTCAGATTCAAAAGAATCCAAAAGCTATGCATCAACAAGCGACCCCAAATCGTCAAGAACAACAACAGACTCATCCGTGTCTACGATATCAACTACCTCCACTACTTCAAATTCGACAGGTTCGACAGATTCGACAGATTCGACAGATTCGACAGATTCGACCGTTTCGTCAGATTCGTCAGATTCATCAGATTCATCAGATTCATCAGATTCTTCAGATTCATCAACAGCTACTGGCAAGGAACAACAATACATTAAAAACGGCCGCTTGATCAATGGCACAGAGAAAATATTCAAGCTCCCAACACCATTGGAGCTTATTAATGATAAGTTCTTTAACGAGCTTTTAATTAAACCAGAAGACTTTGTTGAAGAAGAAGCTTTGTATTTCAAAGCTACTTGAAGACCGATGTATTTAGCTACTGCCACACGCTGACAACTCTGTGTTAGCTTAGCTCTATCTGTCCTGTTCTCATCTTTCGGCAAGAACAGTTTTTTTAAGATGTTTATTCCACCATTTATATCACGGTCTATGGTAACTAAACATCTTAAGCAGTTAAACATCGATTTGTTAGTAATAACTGTAAGTGATTATTACGGTAACACAAGAAAGTGATTATAGTATTCATTAAGTGTCCAGAATTTACCATGTTTATCTCTCCATGTGGAAATTGCGCCTTTTTTACATACTAGATCTAACAACGTCATAACAGAAGTTTTTTGTTTTGGTGAGATTTTTCTATTATTTTCTAACATTGCAATTTGTTGTTTTATGTAGAATGTAAGGGGTAGATATTCTTCGATAGATTTTATACAATCTTTTAAAATGTGCTTCCTCATTTTCAATACATATTTTACTAACTTTTTGTCGTTAACTAGAACTGCATAGGAGAATAGTAATGGAGTTATCGAACAACCATTTACAGCTAATATATATTGAATATCTTTTATTGCTTTTTTACTTTTACTAGGTATACGGACTGGAGCATTGGCTAGCAATTTGGAATATGATTTTTCCATAAGTTCATGTTCTCTAACGTAATTCCTAAGACATGCTATATCGTCAAACATTATTACAAGCTCCAGTATTCGTTTTAGCATACTCACATCATTTTTTACAAGTATCATATCATGCAATGAACACAACAGCTTTGTAAAAAAATCGTCTTTAAAAATGGTGTTTTTATAAGCTATTACCAAGAAATGCACTCTTGTATACGCTTTGCAAACTCTTATTATATCGTCTGTATCCAAATGCTTTACAATTTCTAGTAAAATATCATCGCCTAAACATAAAAGCATTACATTAATATGAATCTTTTAAATGGATCATAGAAAAAATATAAACGCGAAATTGTATACTGTGCGAATCTAATAAAAGTTTTTTATATTTCTTTAAAGAAAACACAGATGGCTGAAATGTCAACTAAAATCAATGATTTACCAGATTCACACGGATTACCAGCTGAAGTGCAAGAGAATATAAACATGATTCAAAACTCATTACAACAAAACAATGTAAAATACGAACAAGTCGAACCTGTATTTAGCAATGCAACGGTAAGCAAAAATGTTTCTGAAGGAGGCCTTTGGAATAAAATCAAATCGTTTTTATCTGAAGAAAACATTATTTTAATCTTAATATTATTTGTAGCTGCCCTTCCATTTTTAGACCAATACATCAAGTATTATGTGTCCAATACATCTAACGTAAATTTGATAGTGCCCGCAATCAAGGCTTTTGCTCTTTTTTCATTATATTTTCTGTATAAATACTCCATTTAATACCAATACTTTTAACAATTTTCCTATTTAAAAGCTAAAATAGTAAAAAAGTAATCAGTTGTATAAAAATGTTAGATGATTTATTAGATTCCTTCACAAGTGTATACAAAAAAGAGATTTTTTTGCATAAACGTATTGACGTTAATGACATTCGAGTAATGTATTATGATGGATGGAATGAGCTATACATATTTGATAAAAATGATATACCAGATGCCATGCGTAGAATTAACCATTTGGATCTAAAATCTGTGGAAAAGACAAGATTTCAGTCACGAGTTTTGAGGTTTAAATCATGGTCTGTTGAATCAATTGTATACCCATATGTAACAAACAAGACTCTCGAGGAAATGGACGGTGAAGAGATCACTGCTTTGAAACGCAAGAACACATTTCTAATCTTTAAAGACACAATTCATAACACCAAGTTTATGACATTACTAGAATACATAGATTCGAGGTTCTACATTAATATGTATTGTAACAAAACAATCATTGATAGAGTATTGAGATTGAAAAGAGAACGGTATTATTACATGCTATTAGAACTGTTGTGTATACAAAAGAAAGAGAATATGTATGACAGGTTTCTCGAGAATTTGAATTGTCTTGGCGAACCTGTTACATCTACAAACACATTTCTAGAAACTGGCACAAATCTTTTTAAAAATGATATGACACTTTATGATTACCAAAAGAAAGAGGTTGGGTTTATGAGGAATATCGAAAGTATGGTGGATAATAATACAAATATCATCAACCTACAATATGCACCTGAAATGCTGGTGTGTGATGATAGGCTTATAATATATGACCAAACTATTATGCTTCCACTTACTATACCCAAGTTGGAAAAAAATATAAGGTTTTACGGAGGAAATCTAACGTCGGTGATGGGTTTAGGTAAAACAATTGTAGCTTTATCCCACATTTTTAGTGACTTTTCCGATAGAGATCTATACGACCGTTTTGTATCTTTTGAATATAGTTGTAATTACATGTATAAAAGAGGTGGTAAAAAGGGAACTTTTTGTCACAAACCTGTAAGGGAAAGATCTTTATATTGCAAGACGCATCATATGTCTTTGTTTTTAGAGCGTAGAAAAACAACTTTAGTGCATTTGGAAGAACTAAACATTAATGACTTCGTAGCATGTGTTGATGAACCAACAGGAACTGGATTCGCCAAACGAAACCTGTTAAAGTCAAATGGTACATTGGTTGTATGTCCTAGCCACTTATGTGATCAATGGATAAAGGAGTATTACAATAAATTTACTGTTGAGAAAAGAGTGTTGTTGATTGTTACAAAAGATCAATTTAATAATTTAACACTAGGCGACTTGATCTTTGCAGATTTAGTTGTGGTAAGTTATAATATTTTGGTGAATCAATTTTATAGAAACATATTGGCATTACCAGGAACACGTTTTATAGCTTCTGATTTTAATTTTAGTAGTCAAAGTGAGCACATAAAATTGTTATATGACAAACAACATATTAGATTTGATAATATATATTGGAAACGTGTTATGCTAGATGAGGTTCATGAAATTCAAAACATGCCGAAATCACAAATTTTACGATCGATACTAAAGTCTATTAATTCAAAATACAAATGGAATATCTCAGGAACACCTTTCGCCAACGGTGTTTCTAGTTTTCTCAATTTAATGTCTTACATAACTGACTTTGATCACAAAAGAGAATTGGATTGGAATACATTGCATAGTGAAAATATAATAACTTCAGAAATAAATCTAATTGATGATTTGATTGGAAAAACAAGACATCTTTTCATAAAGAATACTAAACTGTCAGTCGAAAACGAGTACACAGGTAATGTAATAAAAGAAAGCAGAATGATATTAGACTTCACCAATGAAGAAAGAAGCATATATGATAGTTACAAAAAAGGAAATGATGATAGTAAAAGTCATGTAAATTTTTTGATAAAATTGTGTTGTCACTGTGAGCTGAACGAGGATACTCGCAATTTAATTCAAAAGTGCAAGACATTTGGAGAAATTCAAAAAGTATTATTGGATTTTAATGGCTCCAAAATAGAGAAATTAAACACGCAAATTAATCTTTTACAAAATAGTATAAATTCTGCGGAGGAAGATTTGAAAAATGCACTACGGAACAATGATACTGAAGAAGAATTGTATATCAAAGCGCTTTTGGCAACACACAGGAAAAATCTTACATTAAAGAGTAAGGAGTATGATAGCATCAAAAGGATCCACGACTATCTTAGGACTGCTATTAATAACTTACGTGAAAAGGATTCATGCCCCATATGCTTGGATGATATCACACAAATATCCATAACAAAATGTGGCCATAAGTTTTGTTGGGAATGTTTGGAAGAAACATACAAAGTCCAGAAAACAAACTTCAAATGCCCGACATGCAATCAATATATAAATAGTAACGAGATCTATGTTTTGGATGAAAGGATTTCAACATCAGGAATAGAAAACACTAATGTATTGGACGTTAATGCCATTGTAAATAGCGTCAAGTCTACAAAAATTGGCAATATAATACATTTCATATCCAATTACAAAAGCAATGAAAAAACTATATTATTTTCACAATGGGATGAAATGTTACATAAAGTCGGGAACCAATTGACACAATATGGTATTGGTGTAGTATATTGCAATGGGTCAGTTTTTCAAAAGCATAAAATGATACAACAATTTTGCAATGATCCAGAAATAGCTGTTATTTTATTATCCTCAAAACACGCAGCAAGTGGTATAAACCTTACGGTGGCAAACAATATTATCATGTTGGAGCCAGTTTATGGTAGCATAGAGTATAGAAAAGATATAGAATCACAAGCAATTGGTAGAGCTGATAGAATTGGTCAAAGAAAATCCATAAATGTGTATAGATTCATCATTGGTAACACAATAGAAGAAGATATATCAAATGGAAACACATATGTGACATCTTCTATACTATAACGTAATTTGTATATAAGTTTTCTAATATAATTATTTTTATGTCTAATAATAATTATAGTATGTTAAAGGTGACAAAAATAGTGCATGAAAATAAAAGTATCATTATACCAGACGTTTCAGAATTTCAAGAATCTGATGCTGGGTTCTTACATGAAAATATATTTACTAGCTATCTTGAGCAAATTATACAAAACTTGATAAAGGGTGACTTGACATTTTCATGTTTATACAATACTTCATCAACACTTGACAATTTTTTAGAAATCGATTTTAAGAACTTTAAAGCAAAGCTATCAAATGAAATAGCACAAAGCATTTTGTTTTGTAAATCAAACGTTAATATTATAATTATACCAATAAAGTTGACATATGTTGGCACAAGACAGAACTATCCTACAATTGATCTTGATCTAACGGGTGAAATTGAGATGAGCGATGATCCTTTTTTTAAGATTGGAACTGAAAACATGAAACCTATTATAAATTCACATTCAAATGTAATTATAATTGATAACAAAAGAAAGGTGTTGGAATATTTTGAACCACATGGCAGACTTATCAACCACACTATTTCGGATATCCTACAAATAGATACAATTGTTAAAAAGGTCATACAAACGTATTTCCCATTTACTGAAGAATACACTTTTACTAATGTTGCAAAGAGCTGTCCAATCGGGCCTCAAACTCGGCAAAATATGACCAATCCAACAGCAGGACATTGTCTTGCATGGAGTCTACTATACATAATAACAAGAATATTGAACTCAAAAAATATGAGTGATAATTTATCTGAATCAATTTATGAAGTGCTTTCTAACATTAAAGACATAGATAGTTACATAAAGCGTTTTATGACATTTTTGGGAATGACTCCAATTCTGAAGAGGCCGTATAACAATACTATTGAATACTATTTTACTAATGCGTTATCCATTAGTGACACTAATGCAGTAGAAAAACGATTGCATTACTTGGTTGATACATACTTTACAAAGTTAGGAAATTATTCAAGAAAAGACATTGATGTCCTATTTGAAGAAATTTGCTCATACAGGCATTTTCCATTTTTTCATAATGTTTGGGGCCAACAATTTATTCAGAATACCGAGATCATGGACACTGCAAGTGAAACGAGCGAATATGAGTCAGATTAACTAAAAATAAGTTTTCTGTAAATGTTCATGACATCATCGTGCACAATGTGTTTTGTAATCTCCTCAAACGTTTTTCCCAGAATCCTTTGAACAATGTAGTATACACTATACACACCACATTCCGAGTTTTTGTATTGATGTTTCTCTTTATTGACTCTTACAACATAATTTGGGAATTGTGTCTTTAATACATTAATATAAGATTGTATATTTTTATTCGGATTTCTACCTACTGAATCAAAATATTCTATTGATTTTATTCTATTATCTATCACTAAAGCTACCCAATGACTTCCAGCTTTGTAATGTGAATCCAAGTTGAGAACAAGTCCTATAATTTTAAACCTACGCAATGTATTGTAATCAATTTTAGCAAGTTTGTAAAAGTCACTAGGCTGTGCACCTAGAAAAAGAAACGAATTTGTTAACAGTTCATATTGTTGTAATATGGCATTTATATCTTTTGTGCTTAGCCAGGCAGACATGGTTTCCGGCATTTTGGGTTTAAACGTAAAATATTTGATTTTCTTGCGTATGATTGGGTCCTTGATACCTTCTATAAAAGAACTACGTGACCAACATTGCTCATTATCACATATGTTTTTTAACTTTTCATAAATATCCAACCATAATTCCTTATGAGACAACGTTTTGTGTTCAAATGTGATATTTAGCGCTTTAGCTATTTGCAAGAGCTCTTCATATGTGAAACAAGAGTAATCCGTCTTTTTTAAAACATTTGGCGCACAACTCATTATGTTGTTCCTTATGTATTACATGTTAAATTAAATTTCTGTTGCAAAATATGATCGAGATCGATGTTATTTAAAAACAAAAGGACAATTATAACAACAACTTAACAACAAATGATGGAGCAACATTTACAACAAAACGTAAATAAAATTGCACTAATTACGGGTATTGGAGGTATGGATGGATCTCATATGGCAGAATTGCTTTTGTCAAAAGGATATACTGTTCACGGTATTATTAGAAGAGCGAGCAATTTTAATACTCAAAGAATTGATCACATTTTTAAAGATATTACTTTACATTATGGAGATCTCACAGATGCAAGCAACATTACCCAAATCATTGCAAAAGTAAGACCAACAGAAATCTATAACTTTGCAGCGCAATCCCATGTGAAAGTATCATGTGAGCTTGAAAATTATACATTTCAAACAAATACGCTTGGTTTGCTAAATATTTTGCAAGCGGTAAAGATCTTAGGGATGGAAAAGGTAACAAAAATATATCAAGCGTCGACGTCAGAAATGTTTGGAAATACTACAGATGGTAACAATTTGCTTACAGAATCTTCTCTTATGTATCCTGTAAGTCCCTATGGCATCTCAAAGCTAGCAGCTCATTTATTAGCAAATTATTATCGTGATGCATTTGGCATGTTTGTTGTAAGTAGTGTCTTGTTAAACCATGAAGGGGAACGCCGAGGCGCAACCTTTGTTACTCAAAAGATCGCACGTTATGTGGGTCAATACCATAAAAAGTTGGTTAGTAGTCCACTTCAACTAGGCAATTTATCAGCCAAACGTGATTGGGGATACGCAAAGGACTACGTTCTGGGAATTTGGATGATGATGCAATACGAAAAGCCGGATAACTATTTGCTTGCAACAGGTGAAGAGCATAGTGTAAGAGAATTTGTAGAGCTTGCGTTTGGCGAAATTGGTATTACCATCGAGTGGAAAGGGGAAGGAAGTTGTGAAAAGGGATACAACAAGGACACCGGAGATGTTCTTGTTGAAGTTAATCGGAAGTATTATAGACCAATTGATATTGAGCATCTTATTGGCGATGCCTCAAAAGCACAAACTGTCTTAGGCTGGGAACCTAAGGTAAAGTTTCCTCAGCTCGTGAAATTAATGGTGCAAAATCACATTACCAACTAAAGTCTGTCTAGTTTTTTTGACAAGACATACATTGCTGAAAAGGAACTCATAACACTTGAAAATAGAGAAAAGATCATAAAAAGCCACCAAAAACTACTAAAAAATGCACCAAATCCAGGAATCAAAGAGTCTAGGATTGCACCTAGTGACCCTACAACAGTATCAGATGCAGCACCAACTGTTGTAGTTACAACACTACCAGCAGCACTTGTAATTGGTTCTACAACACTCTTGACACCATCTGCCAATTGGTCTGAGAATTCAGATTTAACTTTGAACTTCCCATAATTACCAGGGCTTTCTAACTTTCCCTTTATTGCAAATGAACCTGGTAATGGTCTGTAAATTGTAGAGTAAAGATTGTCAATAATTGGTTTACTGTTACTCGATGAAATGATAACGGTATCTTTTGGTGTAAAAGCATCTTCAGGCGTATATCTAATGTTTATTAGTGAAGGATTTTGTGGATCTTGTTGAATGTTTGTAATAGTGTAGTCTGTATTATTTACTTTATCTGTTCTTAATTGGGCAGCTATTGCAATTGTTATCATTGTAACAGAAGCACCTGCTACAAGGATCTTTCCCCAATGCTTGGTGAACATGTCTTTAATGGATGTCATACGATCTCCTGAAAATTGTCTATATGTAAAATCAACATTCCTCATCTCACCGCGAGTAATATTACTTAACCTTGGTGGTGTTTTCTCGATTACATCCAAGTCCTTGAAAATTTGTTGTTTTTGACTAGCTGTTAAATTAGGATTAACATCTACATCAGCTTTTAAAGAATTTATTCTTATTTTATCATTAATAAAGCTATCAACTTCGAATTCGTATTGTCTCACCGCTTGTGAGCGAATTGATGATGGGCTATTGATAGCTGTCGTTGGTGTAAAAGGAGAATCTGGAACCCTTGGAAATGAAAATGTAGTTGTTGGAGTATCAGGAATTTTCGGGACACTTACATCCGGTATCTTTGGAATATCTATATCAGGAATTTTTGGGACACTTACATCCGGTATTTTGGGGACACTGATGTCTGGCACCTTTATAGTAAGGTGAGGGGCGATTTTAGACATTGTTTAATCTATTACCAAATTACAAGAAAAAAAATAAGACTAATAAATAACAATTAGCACTCTAGATTTACAACGCCTTTACTCACCAAGTAAGATGCAATTATTGGGTAAGCATTTTTATCTTCTATGAGAACGCTAGGCACACCATTATCAATCAGTGTTGTAACTAATTTGTCGGCATCATTGTCGAACTTCTTCAATAGCATTGCAGGAGTCATGTTTTTACACGCATCTAGAACAATAACATCATCAAATAACTCTATCGGACTTTTCAACTTCAACTTCAATACAATAATGAAAGCAATAATGACAAAGATGTAAACCAAACTGTGCATTAAACTACTATCACTACTAAAGAAAGAGAAATTAAAAAGATAAGAACTACAAAAATTATGAGTAGCTGCCAATTTGCGCTCAGATATTTATATGTTGTTGAGTTATTATAATTAGGAAGACTTCCATTAGTGGTGTTGCCTCTTCTTTTTTTAGCCACTGCTTTGGCAATAAGAATCCACATTTCTTCTTCTTCACTGATGCTATAAAACAATGGATTACGAATGTCGTATTCTCCATCTGCATTTTGACGAAACAATTTTGACATTCTCTTAAATTTTTGCAATTCTGTTATCAAAGCTTCTTCTTGAAGAACATCTGCTTTATTTATCAAACCCCTGTTTTTAAAATACTTAGACATATGCTCCCTAAACTCGTCTGTGTTATTACTAATGTAATCTATTATAGGAGGTTTTACCTCTAAGGGCCAATTATATCCTTGTGCTCTCATTCCTTTTGTAAGAGCTGCATTATACATATCTTTGAAGACTAAAAGATCTTTATTCAAGTAAGTTCCGAATGGATTCCATAAACTATCTAGTAACATACCAAAAGACTGAAGTAATATAATAGCAACCCCGATAGGTCCTGTAGCTGCAGATGCCGTTAGATTTGCACCTAAACCAACAACTTCACCGACAGCGTCACTAGGTGTTCTAGCTGCATTGATCGCCATTCCACCGAATACCGCATCCGGTCCATATGATACACCTATCTCCGCAGTTTTTCCAATCAAATTTCCAATACCACTCATCAAAAGTCACTTATTATTAACAAAGATTTTTAATAATAAATAAGTAGTTAATTAAGTCGTGGGGTTCTAACAGTTGAGTAGTTTATTAATAATTTATATTTATTAATCATAAATTTTGATTTAAAGATAACTAACTAGTGTTTTAAGAACAAACATTTATGAATAAAAAAGCAATTGTGTAGTTCTTCAATTTTTATAGACGATGTTTTTATGACAATATCAAGAGCCACGATATTGTAAAAAACGGAGTAAATAAACATTTCAACAGAAAGACTGATGAAATGAATTGTTAACACCTTATTTTAAGTTGTCAACACCGTCGGCGTTCCTTGGCGGTTAGAAGACCATTTAAACTTGATAAATACTAAAAGTATTTGTTACTAAGAAGGCTTGTAAATCTAGCGATAAGCAGGATTTATAAGAGTTTATCTGGGTTTTTGGAACGGTCAATAATTTTTCTATTTACTAAAACTTCTATTTTTGGTCTAGGAGTTAGGTTTACACGTTCTACCAATTGAAGACAAAGTTATTTAAAGCTTGTCCAAAACAAGCTTAACAAGCTTATTTAGAAACAAATGCCGTTCCCATATTTACAATATTATTGTTTATCGTGTGGACACTTGTACACAAAAAACAATTATTTTGTAGTAAAACGGTTTTGCTGTATCTATTACTTTCCATGTAAAACATGTTCCAACACTAAGCGGGATAAACAATATTTCAAGAAAATGAGTAACTATGATATTAAACTTGGAAACAGAGACTTGAGTCATGAAGGTTGGAACGGTCAACATCCGGATAATGATATTTGTCAAAAACATTTAATTGTAAGAGAACGTATAGTGGCGGCGCTTAAAATTATGCGTATATATAAAATTCTTAAACATAAAAGACGCGTTACAGCTGCAAATATTATTAAGCAGCATTGGATAAAGTTTTACTATGATCCAAAATACAAATTATGCCGAGATAGATTACTTCGTCAATTTCATGAACTTCATGCGGAGAATTTACAAGAACGACTGTAATGTTCGATTAGGATTGTAAAACGTGAACACAAGCCGCCCGATTATGACGGACAAGCCGCCCGATTATGACGGACAAGCCGCCCGATTATGACGGACAAGCCGCCATTGCAGTCAACTTTGCTACATTTCCGGCGGCCAATGCAGTTCCAAGTGTATTGCCAAACACTTTTTTGGAAATAAATGTGATAGGATCTTCATAACAGTCTCCATTACAAAATGGTAGAGTCTTTTTTGCACAATACTCTTTTGTGGTGTAACATTTACCTGTGCTTTGATCATAGCGCAATTGCTCATCTTCACAAAACTTCCTCATGTTTTCATCTCCTACAATACATATACCGCCAATTTCTTTGTTAACAGTGTTTTGTACATCGGCAACATTAGAACTCATACCATATTGAGCACTTAACAGCTTTGTCATATCACCATCCATCCTCACACCATTATACCCGGCTTTGTTTGCATCATCTGAACCATATTCTCTCCATTCGTAATATGGTTTTTGCTGTGTCGATGGGTAAGTAGATTCCCTTAAACAAGTTTCCTTTGTATGCTTACAGTCAAATGTGAACTCATCTGCACCTTGAAGCCATGCGTAACCCCTATTCTTACACATTTCTTCTAAAGCATATTTAACTGCACGTTTGTTATCTAGTTCAGTAGCAACTCTTTGCTCAAATTGTTCTTTATGTTTTCTGAACACTAAGCTGATTATAAAGATTATGATTATAATTGTTATAAATGCTAAAAGTCCTGCATACAATTTTCTATTACTCATGTTACAGACTACAACACACTTGTAATTACATAGTAAAAAAGTCTTTTATAATTGATATTTTTGCCATTTTTATGAATCTTGCAATAACAAATATGAGGCGGATGACGACATTGAGAGTAAAATCACTAGGCATATTATCAAAATTATAATCCAAATATATGAAGTTGATGGCGTGTTATTAGGAGTATTGGTAGTAACATTATTAGAAGTTGGAACGTCATAAGCTATATTTTTTACAACATCTTTTATTTCATCATACTTATTTAACTGGGCTTTTTTGATATCCTCTTGAAGCACGTTGCTCTTTGCAATTTCTATTTGTTCAGGGGTGCAAGAATCAATATTGATACCGTGTTTTGCACAATCGGTTTCAAATTGGCTCACCCCAAGAGGAGTGCACGGATAGCCTTTTACTAATCCTTGTTCGCTAAGAATCGCATACTTCTTACATTTGTTTTGTAATGCTGATATATTATTATCATTACAATCAGCACCAGAAAGTCCCAATTTCTCACACCTATTGAGTTTATTCAATATTGTACAATCATCTATATTTGTAGCACACCAAGTTTGACAGTCTGCTGATATAGCATTCTCATTACTGGCATTACAAAAGTTTTTCATCATTTTGTTATAAGTTGACGATGATGTATTTTTTAGCCCCGTGCATACAGAATCCGTGGTCACTACAGGTGTTGATGTGCAATTCTTACCACATGCGGGCACCCATTCATTGCATGCCCAATCGCCTGCTCCCTTTTCAAATCCCCACCAAACCTCTACTTCGCCTTTTTTATCATTTCCAATGTTACAACTATACTTTCCTGTTTTACAATGTTTTTCAAACTCTGTAATGCACTGAGCACTGTTTGGATTTCTGTATAAAGGATCACATGTAAGTCCATCAACTGTTTTAACAGATCCGGCAATGTTTGCATTAGCAAAGCAACATTTCTTCTGATCGCCTTTATATGCAACTCTTTTTACTTTTGGATAACCTCCTCCTAAACCACCAGCATTGCACTCCTTACCGTGTTGCCAGGCACACATACTACAGCCATCACCCCAATCACCTTCAGTAAACTCTCCATTATCAGGAAACCCAAAACCGGCATTATAACATTGAGGATAGAACGACCCAACAGCTTTTGGACAACACCCTCTTCTTTGCTCTTTTTGCTCATTTATACCTATATCAGCTAGTTCATCTAATGAAAACTTGTAAGGATCAGAAACCCATTGTGTTCCACCCATAATAATTATGGTCTTATTATCTTATTATAGCTATACAATTTCGTAATTTGGAATTGCTGTATAATTTAATTTCATCAAAACGGCATTAACCCATTTTCTACAGTTGATACCTTTACCATTGAATGGTTAAAAAAGTGCGTATTTAATGAATACTTCTGTAAGAACTTTCCATTTTTCAATGAACAATTATCAGGTTGTGATAATATTGATATAATGTCTATATCCTCATTATGTGCATACAAGTGTTCACACAAAGAATTTAATACATTAATTTCTGACACAGTTTGTAAATATTTATTATATATATAAGCGTGTCGGACTGTATCCTTCACCGTCTCGTTCAAAATTTCGTTCACCATTTGTGTCTCGTTCACGATATAGAAATCTATGTATCCTACTACACGTGTATTCGCATCTGTAATCTTATAAGTCCTAAAGTGTGGATTACGTAATATGCCTGTTATGTCTTTATTATGAACAAGTGTTCTGATTAGGTATCGTTCAGCATTGTAAGTATTCAATTGTGACACAAAGTCATCAACGTCTCCATCAAACTTGTTAAATGAAAGCATACTTCCGTTGTCAGATGTATGAAAATGACTTTTTAATCTAGTAATATACTTCTTTTGCAATTCTTCATCTTTTGGAAGTTGGAAGTATCCATGTTTAATAAGCTTTTCTATGTTCAAGGGCCTACAATAGTATGTTTGTGTAGATACAGATTTAGGAATCGTGCGTGAAGTATGGAATATAGCTGGTCTGTCTATAGCATTATAAAATCTTGTTATCAAAAATGGTGCAACTTCTTCATTCCTGTAGCGATTGTCTACACATAAAAAGTTCACATACCAAAACGTTTTTTGCATATTTCCAATACAAAAATCCCTTAAAACACCACATATATGTCCAATAATGTTTCCAGTAACGTTACACTTGATGATTATATAAAGATTACGTAATCCCGAATTCATGAAATACATTAACAATTCTTTAGGATACAATTTTAAAAAATTGCCATTGGTGTAGTGTTGACCTAAAAACTTTTCTAATGATGTAAAATAATCTTCGTCACCCACATCAAAACACTCTTCTGTTATTGTTTCTTTTAGCTGTGGTATAGATATCACATTGTTATAACCTAATTCTTTAACCATTGATCTGTCTTCTACAATCTCTTGTGGCATATTATCCCAAAATGTATGTTTATTGTTCATCGTTTTCTCGCACTTCGTTCTTATATCTCTATTCTTTTAAATGTAATGATTAACCTAGCTACTTTAATGGCTATAACATTGAAACATTGTGTGATCTGCAGTGCAGATACAAAGAAAGTCCTTGACCTTGGGATCCAACCCCTTGCAAATAATTATCATAACAACCCTTTAAAGAAACCTCATTATTACCCATTACAACTGTATTATTGTCCAACTTGCTTTCATAGTCAAATTAGTTCCTTTATAGAAACAGAGCAATACTGTCAACAACTTGTCAACTTGTCAACAAAAACTATCGATACTATTGTAGATTGTATAAACAATTACAGTTCTAATACAATTGTAAAAGTGTTTGACCCAACGAAATGTATGGATCTATATAGGAGAAAGCTCAAAGAATCTGTGCAAGTATTACAGTCACCTGATTGTGGATCGCATATTTATGATATAATTATTGCTGGAAATATGCTATCTCATACGGTCCAACCACTATCTTACCTAAGAGGCTTGGAAAACTCATGTCATCATAACACAATTATCTTCGTAATGACACAATCTTCAAGAAATATAGTTGGAGGAGAATTCGATCTAATAAATGGATGCACTTTATCATACTTCTCTGTTAATTCAATGAACAATTTATGTAGACGTGTTGGTATGTGCATAAATGAAGTAGACATAGAAAATGACGGAAAAGAATATATCTTTACTCTAAGCAAAACCCCAACTGTCTCGAGTGTAACAGATATTGTATATGATGAACTAGTCATGGGACTATACTCAGATGAACATTATGAGAACTTGAAATATACTAGCTTAGTATTCAAAAACAGCTTTCACAATCTTATACTGCTTTACAGATCAAAAGAATACAAAATCATTGGATACGGATCAACTGCAAGATCAAATACATTATTGAACTATTGTAACATTGATTCAACAATTATTGACTTTATTGTTGACGACGATCCCGCACAGATAAATATGTTAGCACCCGGAAGTAACATTCCGATTAAAGCGTTCTCTACTATTCACGGAATAGAGGATCCACAAAAAACATTGTTAGTAATCTTTGATCATACAAATATTGAATCTGTAATGTGCAAATTAAAAACTATCGGACAGAAATTCAATAACTTAAATGTCATGACTTCAAAAATTCTTTATCCTATACACATAGATATGCCAATTTAATATTAAACATACAATTGCCTAATAATTTTTTATCTGTGTTAAATAAGATTAAATAATATGAATATGGAAGGCAACAATAGGTATATACTCATTGGAGTATCAGCTAGTTTCTTTTGCATCGTCTTGAGCATTATTATATCTATTGTAATCTTTGCTCTTCAAGGAAAGCAATCTACACAAACTCTTGAATCAACTCCGCAACAGAATCTTACACCAGCACCAACACCACCAGCACCTGCACCTGCACCAACACCAGCACCAACACCACCAGCACCTGCACCTGCACCAACACCAGCACCAACACCACCAGCACCAACGCCATCACCACCAGCACCAGCACCAACGCCATCACCAACAGCACCTGCACCAACACCACCCCCAACACCTACACCACCCCCAGCACCAACGCCATCACCACCAGCACCCGTTGTTATATTGCCAAAAAGTTCCCAGATGAAAAGCGCAAGAGGTTCTTGTTTAGCTTTGTATGATGGAAAAAATGGATCATCAGCTTTTGGTTGGGCATGTAACCCTGCAAACTCTGACAATGCTCAGCATTGGACGTATGATTCTACCACCAAACAACTAAAGAATGCAAGAGGAAGTTGTTTAGCGTTATATGATGGGAACAATGGTTCTACTGCATTTGGCTGGGCATGTGACGCCAATGGCGTAGACACTGCTCAAAAATGGTCTTATGACTCTAATAAAAAACAATGGAAGAACGAAAGAGGTGCATGTTTGGCTATATATGATGGCAAGGACGGCTCAACAGCATATGGATGGGCATGTGATGCAACTGGTTCAGACACAGCTCAACAATGGAATCACTGAGGGCAGAAGACAAAGTCAATTTAAAAAACTGAAAATAAATCAAGAAAGTAGCTCATTGCCCTAAACTCTTTTTATTGCCATTTAGTAAGTATGTCTGCACTAAATTTCATGAAAATGCTATCTTCCAAGATTGGTAATACAATCACCAAAACACCAATTGAAACTAATGATCAAACTCAAAAAAAAACAAAAAAAGCCTTCACTCACGGCAACAACGTAATTATTAAACGTGGAACCTACAAAGGTTACTACGCATTTGTTTACGAATTTCATCCGGCAAAGCTCCAAGTCGAAATTGAAGAAGAACACTATGTTTCTGATTTGCCTGAATATGGACAAGACTACAAAGTTATTAAAGAAATTCCTCAATTGTATGGTATCAATGTGAACATTAATGGGAAAATGCAAGAAATACGAATGACAACTAACACCTTGATGACGGTTGTGGCTGTTGAGATAAATGGTTCTTTACAGCTTGCAAACCTAGTCAACAAAAACACGACAGACTGTGAATTGCGTATTATTGATCTCGACGAGGACTTGGTAACAAAAATAAACAACATGTCTATACAAGACACAAAAGAAGAAACCGAAAATCAAAAGATCAGGAAATTGCTAGACATGCTTGGTGAAGCTATACGTAAAGAATCATTGGAGGGCAAAGAAATAATTCAATGCGATCGGTCTTTAATTAGATCACCGGAATATTATTTTGTTCTTTACAAATCTGGAAATGAAAATGATCCAATGTACCAAGGATTGTATGGCACTTTGACCAGAATAATTTCTCCACAATATCTTGTCCAACACAAGAAAAACATTTTGTTTGCAAAGTCAGACATTCAAGAAACTGGAAATAATACAATAAAAATCAAAAACAAATCATATAAAGGTATGTCAGGTAAAATTGTTGCGAGACATCCACCTACCCTAACTCTATATATTGACTCATTAGGTAAAAAGGTTAATAGTCATGTTGTTCAAGAGAATGGAGTGTATCTTCAAAGAGCAATTACTCCAAATGATGTGTTTTACATTGATATTCTACTAAAGAATGGAAACATATTTGAAGTCAAGCAAATTACAGATGATAAAATAATCGGCATTGAAAGATCAAATAATACTACATTTCCAAAGGAAATATCTATTGGTGAAGTAGAAGCTTTCCAACCTGGGTTTAGTTTCTCAAGCAAAATAATAGATAATATTGACACCAAAGGTGATAACGACAGCGACGACGACGGTGGAATAGAAACAGAAAATCCATCATACAATGACAGCGAAACCGAGGGTGGCAACGAAGATGACAGCGATAACGATGGCGAATTTGATGGTGACCTAGAAGATGAAACAGAGCTAAGTGAAGGTGAAGACCCATTTACAGTTTTGTATGACGTTGAACCTATAATTGATACGGAAGGAGATATGAAAGCATCATACAAAGATTATGAGCGCTCAGGAATTATGAATGTTCAATTGAGCAAAAAACAACAAGAAATCAAGAATAAAATCAACAACATATTAAACTTGTATGGCGTGGATGGTGAGGTTCCCCTTTACGAAATCATTCCAAGAGTAGAAGAAACTATCACATTAATACAAAAATCTCTTCAAGACGCTGATATGAGTTTTTGGAATCCATCAGATGAAAAATATATCATAGCAGCACTAGTCTTACATGAAATAGTCAAAAAAGGATTCGGATCTACTATTGCGCCACCAAAACAAGACATTATCACAAAGTTTATTGATGACTTATCTAACAAAAAGAAGATATTCCATAAAAAAGATACTGTCGAGTCTATTTGGCTAATGAACGATTGGTCAAGTCATGTTAAAGTACAAAACGATATCCTCGAGACTATGCAAAAATCAAAGGAATATGATCAACTGTTTAAAGTAATGTTCAATAATGCATTTGCTCTTGTTAGCAGTTACTTGGGCCCTGTTAATTTAAGCAGCAGATTCATTGTGTCAGAAGAAGACTTGATTCCTTTATCTGGAAAAAAGGTTGAAGTCGTAAAAGTAATTTATCCAAAAGACTTGATCAGTAATAACATTCCTAAAACTGCTACAAAGATTTTCTGGGGACCCAGATTTGATAACATCTTGCAAGAATATAAAAAGGCTATTGTATCAAAGATTAATAGTTCAAATAACAATGCAAACAGAATTGTTTATGAGTATGTGCTTGAAAACTTGGAACGCGCACCTTTTGCACTAGAAGAACTAAAGAATAGTATTCTGTCAACAAAGCTTAAGATTGAACATCTTAAATTTACAACACTTAAAAGTGTTTATGATCAACTTTTGGATAAAGTGCAAAGGCTACTTGTTCTACAAGATAAACAAAAATCTGAACAGCAACAAATTACATCACAAAAGAAGTCCGCATTGGATAAGCGTCGTCGTGCAATTTATCAAGCAAACAATTTGGCATCTGATTTTATAGACCTAGATATCAATGAAAAGAGCGAGACAAGTTTGAAGAAAAGAAAAGTTTAAATTTTAATTGTAATAAGTAATAATTTTGTATTGTATTGTATGTAATAAGTAATACTCTTTACAACTTGTAGAAATGTTAAAAGTTAAAAAGTATTTGGCCGTGAAAGAAAACGTATTAAATAAGACCTTATTAACATGCAATAATTCATTTGTAAATAAACATAAAGATATACAAAAATCAGTAGATAAATTTAGAAACATATTAAGTAAAAACCCTACAATGATAAGCACTATTGACATACGTAAGGATAGTGGCGGACAATTTCGAATTTGCAAAGAAGAAACTACTGGTGCTTGGCTTTTGTTCCTTGCTAACGTTAGTGTATATTATATCGAAAGTATCAATAGCATGAATGCATTTAGTAAAGCTTTTGAAAACTCAGATTATATCTTTAGAGTTTTTATAACAACATCACATTACATAGTGTTTTGTTTATCATGTAGTCCACCTATTGAAGAAGTTGTTCCATACTGTATTGCATCACATATAATACTATGCGAAACTATTGGAAGCTTTGTAATTCTAAATGAACACTTTTTGGATAAAGCATGCACATATATGTATAATGATCAATTTGTAATTGATATAGTTGAACCAGAAAACGACAACTATATGTTACGCAAAAAACAAATTCTTCATTATAAAATTATTGGAAAAGGCCTTATCAACGATAACTTATACAAAATGTCAGAATTAATGATTCAAATAATTAGAAACCATAACTTTCTTCCTGAGCACTACCTTAATATTTAACTTCTTGTTTCAATACAATATGTAGACTCAACGTTACTAAAAAGATAACCGACACTTTTATTTGCAAAAAGCAAAAGTCAAGTGTCGGTTATCTTTTTTTTAAATTTTACTAACAGAATAGTAATTACTTAATTATAACTTTGTAATTATGCGTATTGCATTTTTAGCTGAGGACTTTCATACAGAAGTTTTAGAATTTCTTTTTGAATTATACATATCTGAATACGAATTGATATTGTACAATAATTGTGACAGATATGAAAATGTAGATCTATACAAAGAAAAATATCCAAGTCTCACAGTTAAACCATTGGATACATTCATCATTGATTTAACTAAAAATATCTTTGAAAAATGTTACATGGTATCATATGACAATGTGATAGTACCTGAAATGTTGCTGCAATACAACGAAAAGCTTATTTATATTGCCCATTCAAAACGTCATGTTGACTTGTTTGGACTACATAATATAAAGTTCATAACGCTCACCCCTTCATTATGTATAAAAAATGGAAATAACTACATGCTTCCTATTACTGCCGGTGATGAAAAAGTTGGTGGTTCAATAAGCCGAGTTGTATGCTGTATTGGTGAATTTTCAAGAGAAACCAAAAATTTAGAACTTTTAGACTGTTTGTTGAGCAAAGGTTTCAATTTGCATATTTTCACCATGCACAACAACGATTTTCTTGATGAAATTAACAAGATACCTCAAATAACAGTTCATATTCGATACAATACAAAGAAAATCAAAGAAACCATAGCAAAAGAAGACATATCTTATGTTCTGTTTTGTCCAAAATCAACACCAAATCATATGTCAGGTTCCATTGCTTTTGCATACAATAATAATATTCCTATTATTATGCCAAAATCATATGCAGAATATCTCCATATAAAAGGTGGAATCTTTTATGATGAAAGTAATATCCCCCAGTTTATGGATACTATCCAACAGCATATGATAAACCCTTCTAAAACATACAAGGAAATAAAGGACTTCAGAAAAAAGGTATATCAACGCAATTTATTATTAGGAGATTTAATCATGGATAAGCAACCAGATGTATTGACAGTTTGTAGCATGACTAATCATGGTGCAATGTATGTATTACAAAATGATGTCATAGGTCAAAAAATGTTAAAAAGAGAACCGCATAACGAATTGATATTGGATGCTATCATACAAGAAGTATCAGATATTGAATATCCTCATATAATTGAAGTAGGATCACACCTTGGAGCGATGACATTAGGTTTATGTAGTAAGATCGCTCAGGCACGTGTTACTTGCTTTGAACCACAACTACATATCGCTAGACTGCACAAAAATACAATAATTCTAAATAACCTTTTAGATAGAGTAAAAATTTACAACAATGCTGTAGGACACGTTTGCAAAGCGAATGTTAGAATGGCATCAGAGTTGTCTCCTATTGACAGTGTGTCAGTTAATAGTGCTAAAGTAAACTATTACGACCAATGCATTAGAAATTTCGGGGGTCTTAGCCTTGGAACTGACGGTGAAGATGTTGACATGATTACCGTAGACTCAATGAATTTTACAAAAGTTGATTTATTATTTATTGATGTTGAAGGCTCAGAAAGTCTTGTAATAATTGGTGCAATTAAAACAATATTGAAATTCAGACCAGTAGTCATGTATGAAAAGAATTGGAAAACAATTAATACAGATACCGCGACTGCGCTAGGTATATCAAAGGATATACAAGAATTTTCTATAGAACAATGGTTGCAATCAACTGGATATACCTTTGAAGGCAAGATTGATGATACATACATATGGGTTCCGAAATACGACTGAACTCACAACTGATACTGCTGTCAAAAATGTATTTAAAAATGTTTAAATAAATACATAAAATACACAAAATATGAAGATTTTAGTAACAGGCGCTTATGGACTAGTCGGCAAGTCATTTCAAAATCTGGTTGCAACATGTAAAGCTTCTTTTGGAGATGATAATCTTTATTATTACATGTCAAGATCGGATTGCGATTTAGTTGACATTACAAGTGTAAAAACTATGTTCATGAGTATCTCTCCTGATGTAGTTGTGCATCTTGCAAGTTGTGTTGGAGGAGTTTATGACAATATGTCAAAGAATTACGACTTTCTGATGAACAATGCTTATATCAACACAAATATTGTTAAATGTTGCAAGGACTTCAATGTAAAGTTGCTTATAAATATACTATCAACTTGTATCTTCCCTGATGGAAGTGTATCTTATCCTTTAACGAGTGATCAGCTCCACGACGGATTGCCGCATCACAGCAACATTGGGTACGCATACAGCAAAAGATTATTACACGTTGAATCAGAGTTATTAAGCACAACTGGAACAAAAGTTGTAAATCTTATACCAACAAATTTATATGGTCCAAATGATAATTACAACTTGGCATCATCACATGTTATTCCAGGATTGATACATAAAACACACATTGCTACTGAAACATCATCTGAACTAAAAATATACGGAACAGGTGCTGCGTTAAGACAATTCTTATTTGTTGATGATCTTTCAAAAGTAATATATAACTTTATTCATGACAATAATGTATGGCATAATTCGATCTCAAACAGTATATCTTGTATTGTAAGTCCACCAGAATCAGATGAGGTATCAATTAGGGATCTTGTATCATACATAACAGAAGTATACGGATTCACAGGAAAAGTAGTATATGATTCTAGTTTTTCAGATGGTCAACTTAAGAAAACAACAACAGACATGGAGTTAAAAAGATTGTATCCTTTGTTCCAGTTCACACCTTTAAAGAGTGGTCTCCAACAGACAATACAATTCTTTAAGAATAATTATGGGGCATTGAGAAAGTAATAGGTTGTAAAACTAAGTTTTGAAAAATGAGTTTATTATATTGTGCAAGTTCCCAATGTAACAAAGCCTATCATTTTGAAATCCTTTATGAAAAATGTGATAGGCCTTATTGTTTTTGGAATGCAACTTGTGATACTTGCATACGACACTTACAATTTTCTGATTATCACTATTATGGAACTCGTCATTTAACACATATTTTGATCCTCTATTAGTCTGTTGACCACCCGTCCATAAATCTATTTGATTCATTCCAATAAGCACTTTGTCCATTTTCTTATTGTAAATATACCAATCAGGTATTTCGTGTGTTGAATCACGGAACTTTTCCTCAAATTTGAGAGTATAGTCGTCTTTATCATGAAAGCTCTTAACGATGTTTGTAACTACATCTTTTACAATTCGATTGAATTCATTTCCTCTTATAGCACCTTTTGTGCCTGGTGGAATACAAAGCTCATTTACTATAGCATCGCTTTGTAAAATTGTTTGGATGAAGTTTTTCGGAATTCCCAATTTTTCTAAATTTTCTTGAAGAAAAGATATCCTCTTGACACAAGAAGGAGTTTTAAGATAAGCACGCTTTAAAGACAAATCTGTTAGCTTTGCACTTGCATCAGGACAATAGGTTTTATTTATAAATCCATTAATTTGCTCAATAGTCGTGAATTGCATAACACTAGTGTTGTAGAGACTTGCTGCCCTGGTGTTGTATCGAGTGCTGTAGCGAATTGTTTTAAGCTTCATCTTTAAAAAGGTGATTCTACCCTCTATTGACAAACAATTCATTTATTTTAAGTGTCAATTCTCTTTTTGATATAGATTTTGGACCCACAGTGTTGTCTCCAGAAAATTGTATAGCAACATATTTCTGAACAAACTTGGAGTATAGTTCATCGCTTAAGAACTTTATGAAATAATGGGTGGTGTCGCACTTGCTTTCTATGTCATTAAATGAAAATTGTCCAGCATTGAAACCAACTCGTCTAAAGGCACAATGAGACCCTGACCCTTTATTAACAAATGTAAAACCAATAGGAGATATTTTTTCTGGAATATTCCGTGCGGAACTACCCTTTTCCCATATTTGAAAAACACAAGGAACGGAATACGACATGTTATTTACCAAAAAGGAATTTTCATCTAGATCTATTTGTTTAACAAGGTGAAATCTTTCATCGAAAGCCCTTTGCATACTTTCCTTTTTAAAACTTTTTGGAAGAATAAAGCTTATAGTTTTTGCAAAACTACACGCTTTTTTAATAAATTTTTTGGCATCACAAGATTGACGCCCGAATGGAGGATTTCCAATGACATGTATCTTATCGTATTCTGTAATGTAATTATTTGTATCAATAGTGAGAAAGTCTTGCATGATGATATGTTCATCTTCAGGATGAATGTCTAATGCAATCACATTCTTGAACATACTTCTCATTTTTATACTAAATGCACCATTACCGGCACTTGGTTCGATCAAGAGGTCGTCTTCTTCTATGCACAAAACAGACTTAATGTGCTCTAAACAAATGTCAACAACATCTGTTTTAGTATAGAATTTATCTGCTGATAGTTGGAGTTGATTATTCCTTCTCAAACCGGTCTTTTGCATTTTATTTTTGTTACAATGCGTAACTAATTGTAACAAAAATCTTTTCTTTATAGATCGCGCACATGATTTGATTTACGTGGTATCATGATGTATTTATCATTTTCTTCTTACAGAATTTTTTAATATAGATCTACCTTCCTTTGTTGCCTTTAAACCCTCTTCAGTATATTTTTTTGGAAATGATACTCTTTTCCTTAACTTTGATTTATATGATTCCTTAATAGTTTCTGCGGAAGGTTCACTTGATAATTCTTCCCTAACACTATCTTCACTTGCTACGTCTTCGCTCACACTATCTTCACTTGATAATTCTTCCCTAACACTATCTTCACTTGCTACGTCTTCGCTCACACTATCTTCACTTGCTACGTCTTCGCTCACACTAGGTTCACTTGCTACGTCTTCGCTCACACTAGTTGGAACGCTTTCTTTCTTTAATATTTCATCCCCTAATACTAAAAGAATGTTTTCTTGAGCGTCAGATTGAACACCGCTATCTATATAATCATTATATTTATTAATCCAATCAATATACATGGCAAGTTCAGATTGATTTCCATCTGTCAACATGATACTTCCAATTTTTTCTTCTACTGTATATAACATCTGTTGTAGGGTTGTTGTATCTTGTGTAATTCCTTCAATATCCTTATCTTTATTCAGCTCATTTTGAGAAATCTGGAACATGTTTTGAAAATGTGACTTTTCACTTTTCTCTCTATATAACTGAGTCTTAAGTGTCTGCACCTCCAGTTTCAAATTTTCTATTTGGTTTATTAATAAGTCTTCATCCTTTTCTTTCTTAACATGTTTTTTGGGTGAACTTGTGACCTGTGTTTGTGATGTGATACCAAGGCTGGACAGAACATTACTTGGGAGTTTCTTGAAATTTTTGCACATAATAAAAAGATCCCATACCCGTTGGACATGTTTTTTCGTGACATAATGACCGTTACAAAATTGCGTAACGTGTTCAAGAAACATGTAGTATGATCTATCAACCCCCTTTTGCAAAAGTCTTTTTGAATTCGGTGTGAAAGAACATTTGTTATCGACTACACTTTGCAGTTTTATGAGTATGTCATTAAATGTTTTTTGCGAAAAAATACTTGGCATGCGTTTTCCACCGGATACTACAGTGCCTTTAGAAATATCGAACTTCTTAATTGCGTTTGTAACAACAGTAAAATCAACAATACAATTGCGTCTCCTTCCTTTTACATTTTTTAATATACTTCCTAGAACATACAAGTAATATAGTTGAAGGAACTGAATGGCATCACCATGAACTTTTACAGATTTACGCTTACGTTGTAAAGCAGATAACAATTGAACTTCGGGAATATAAGTAACATCCATGTTTTGTATAACACGATTCTTACATATTATAATTAAAAAAATAAACTCCAATTATCTTTTTTCAAGGCAATATGTCATCTACTTTCAAGTGCATCAACTAAACAGTACAAAAACTTAATTTCTGATCTAGCAGATTGTAGCTCTTCCTGTAGAACATTACGACTCTTTATTAAATCGTTAATATAATCTACATGCAAAGTTACCAATTTCGACTTTCTATCTTTCCATAGATTCGATAACATTTCAAACCGCTCCTTGCGTTGACTGATGTGACTTACACTGTTTTCATTATCTTTAACAAACTGCATCCAACATGATTTCATGATGTGTTTTCTGTTGATCGCATTTCTACAATATTTTTAAGTTGTCTTGTAAAATTATTTTATTTTGTAGAAAACAACCCATTACTAGACAATAATAATTACTACACAAAATAAGCATCTTTAACAAAACAAACACAGCTCACAAGATGAACACCTATATCAAAACTCTTCAGCATCCCGGAACAATACTTGGTAAAAACGAGTTAACTTCTTTACCATACAAAACGATAGGGATTGAACAATTAATTCAAGAATCTAAAAAGTGGTTAAAATGTGGAGCGCTTTCTTGCATTGACATTGGACCGCATGGATCTGGAGTTGGTCACAAGGAAATAACAGAGGATAGCATGCAATGTTATCGTTTTACTCTACTCTGGCTAGCGACAAAAGATATCAGTCATGCTGCGAGTGCTTTAAGCATATTGAAAGAATGGGCATATAAATGTAAAGAAGTAAAAGGTTGTAATGCACCATTAGAATGTGCATGGGCTGGCTGTGCCTTTGTTAGATCCGCAGAACTGCTTAGGCATACGTCAAAAGTAATGGATGAAAATAGTATTAAGCAAATAGACAACTTCTTTTACAATATGATTTTACCAAACTTACTAAATCGATACAAAGAAATCAAGAAATGGAATAACAATTGGATCTTAACAATTATTGAAGCCCTCATACAGATGTATATCTACAAAAATGACGTGGCCATGGTGTTGTATTACATAAACGAATATCTAGAAGTGGCTCCAAAAATGTTTATTGGACAAACTGGCAAGAATACGGAGTGTGAAAGAGATATAATACATGCAACGTTTCAACTTGCGAGTCACATACAAATTTGTGAAATGGTTTATCATCAAGGTGTTGACCTATATTCAGAAATACTGTGCAGATCATGTGAGTATATAGCAAGCATAATAAACGGTAAAGTTCCAGCTGATATAAAAAAAGAAAATATCAAAGATGCGTGGTTCATGCCGGGACCTTGGAACATAGCTTACAATCATTACGTCAAACGCAAAAAAGAGGTAATGAAAGAGACAGAAAAAATGTTAAATAGTGATATACAAAAACGTTTAAAGTTCCCTGAGGGGATGTCTTTTAATTGGGGTCCTGGATGGACACATAGACTTACAGATTAGGCATACATGGGGCGTATCCATTGTGTAGTATACTCTTCATTTTCACATTGTGATATAAACAAATGAAACAGTTACACTTGAACTCAGGACACACATAACACACTTATATTAATTCACTCTGATTGTTGCATAGCCATTTCCTTTTTCTATGAAATTTAAATTAAATGCTCCGGTATAGAGATCAAACAGTCTTAAAATAAAATCCAAATTTGTAAAGGTGCTGCCATCAGCCACACTATATATATTAATTGTGTCAGAAAAGTATGGTGGGACATTATCGATCTCATTACGTAATCTATACTGCACGAAGTAATAGATGTTGTTCATTTCGTCATCAATTTTAATGAATTCATTGGGATAAAGTTTTATAACGGTAACATCCTTTAATGGTAGTTTATAAACGTTTTTAGGAAAAGCCCAGTCTAATATATATAGATGAGCTCCATTATAACAACGATTAGAACAACATGATCCCATAGCACCAGACAAGTCACCATAAGGATCTCCATTATAAGATGAATGATTCAAGCCCATGTTGTGACCAAGCTCATGGATATATACATTAGGAGAATATGCTTGTGCACTTGATATCCAGAGCTTACATGGACCAATGCAAGGACCCACTTGTCCCAACCCTGCAAAACCACAGCCATCGGGAAGTATATAAATTATGTGTGAATATGTGCTTATACTTATATTGGAGTAGTTTTCAACGGTTGTATCAGTCCTTACAGCCCAATTATCGGGTTCACAGTTTGCGATAGATGCCGGGCAAGGAATTTGAATAGCAAATGGAATGAAATCCGCTGTCAAGGTAGTTTTGTTTTTTGAGCAATACTCTAAAGTAGATTTAGCCTTTAATAAAGTATTTTGTATAGCATCCTTACTCACTGGATTATTATTGTTACATACACTAAGGATAATAGTAAGAGTTTTTAACGTTTTACCTATAACTTTCCGAAAAAACGATGAAGTGATGAACAAAGATCCTAATATACCTTTGGAGTTTAAAAACATAGCGCGGTTCTATTTAGGTTGCAAGAAAATAGTAACGGATTATTTATCAGATACAGATTGTGAAAATGAACGCGCAGCTTCTGTATAGCTTAACTTTCAAATTACTTCAAAACAATATACTTTGTGTAATCAAATGACGCTACCACTGATGATTTCTTCTTTTTGTTCTCAACTTCCTTTACTAATACAACGCTAGATTGTTCATTAAGGGTATCGACTACAAACGTTACAGCCTTTATCATATCTATACCAGTCATAAATGCGTTAATCAAAACATTACCGTTATGAAATATTATAATACTACAAGAGGAGTTGTTTTTACCAACTGGGCATTTTTTTACGTCGGTTATAAACTTTATTCTTAATCCCGCATGATGGTCATTATTATAGATACATAAGAAATCATTATTTTTCATCAAAATATTATGAAGTGTTTTCAAACAAATAGAATAACCTTCTGGTAATTCAATCTTGAAGCAGCAATTCATCATCTGAATCATAAAGGTTTCCAAAGAATACACAATTTCGACACCATTTGTCGCCACCATACTTGAAAGAAATGAAGAAATTTCCATAGCTAGTTGGAGGGCACTAGCAATACTCTTTACACCAGTCATGTGTAGATTACCATTCGAAAATACTTTAACTGCGCTGCTATGCTTCCTTGTGGCGTCAGTATATTTCTTCAAAAGGACACAATTATAAAATCCGTTGGACTGCTTCAGCTCCCAATCATTTGGAAACTTATTTGCATATCCCTCTAACATTTGTAGATCTATTGTATAGTCTAGCATTACTAAAACTGTCATTGTTGTTAGTTTGAAGGATCCTCCATGAAGTTTGTAATCTTTACAATATAAAATATTCTTTGCGGCGTTAATAGCCTCCGAAACTTCCATGTCAACTGCTGTTGCTTTATCTTTTATGGATTCCATGTGTGCTCGTTTGGATCTATAAATTTAAATTTCCAAGCTTAAATACTTATCCGCATCAATACTCATCATGAAAAAATTAATTATGTTAAAGTATACCAATGTATACAAATGTATACCTATTACAATTAGTTTACTCATTCGTGGCAATTGTAATCATGTGATACTTATAACTACTAATATCTTTCTTACGTCTTCATTATATGGTCATATTAAGTCATGGCGTGTAAAGATTGTGCAAGTGATTACTTTGTTGAGTTCCATGGTGACATTACTTGTAGGGACTGTGGATTAGTAAAAGAGACACATGCAATAGATGATAGAGTTGAATGGTATGAATACTATGATGACTCATCAAGCTTTTACAAAGAATCCGAATACAAATGTAGAGAACCCATCAAATACAAAACATCCGATATCAGCAAGAAACAAAAAGAACTAAAAACACTACAATACATTTTGAGAAATAAATTTGATGCCGATATTTCTTTTTGTAATTTGACTTCAGAATGGTATGAAAAGTTGGATTTTAAAAAACTAAAGGGGGTGAATCCTATTTCTGCGATGTGTGTAACTACCTTTTGTGCATGCGTATTCCTTCAAAGAAATCGTTCTATTGGTGAAACAGCCTATTATTTTTCGACTTCTGAAAAGCTATCATGGAAGGCGTTTGATTGTGTTGTAGGTTGCTGGATTGGAGAGCCTTGGTACAAAGATTTGTTACAAAGATTGCACACTAAGAGCGATGAATTTACTAAAATTATATCATGTTTGTCGATGGTCCCTCAAAACAGATATTGGGAAATTGTAAAAGGATCACGAATTGTTTTTGACAAAATCAAAGATTCTGGTTCTATTACATCTTTAAAAAAACATACAATATCCTGTTTGTGCATTTACGTTTCTTGTAGAGCTGCAAGACTTGACTTTAATATGGATGAATTATGCAAAGAACTATATATTTCACCAACAACAATAAAGTTACATGAAAAAGTAATACAATGTATATTGGAGAAAGAAAGTGCGAATTAGCTAATTATTATTAGATAAGCTCTAATAAAGCGCTTCTCCGACACAAGGGACACTTTCCATGATTATCGCCATCATGTTCAAAATGGTTTGCTATACACGATAAACAAAATGAATGCTCACACTTCAATATTGTATAAAATGATTTGTTCTCAAAGCAAATCGGGCATTCAAAGGCAGTATCATGACGGATGTTCAAAGTATTTGATCCTATAATTTTGTATCCATCTTCAATCAAACTAGAATGTAACTTTATAAGCTGTGCATTATCATATCTGATGTAAACATTGTCTGGCAAATTAAAAAATCTTTTTGTCAGCTTTGCATTTTTACAACGGGTATCAATTAGACGTTCAAAAACTGCTATGCCAGTATTGAGGTTGAGCTCATCATGTCTTGAATCGGTCCTCAAGGTGCACAATCCAGCACTTGTTAAAGCAAGATTATCAAATGCTATTGTGCAATCCGGTAATCTGTTCATGTAAAATATAACTGGAAAGGTGTGCGCTACGTTGTTCAATGTGACAGCAGCTGTAGCATTATAATGAGTGTCATAACCTTTAATATTATTTATTAAACCTGTAATTTGCATGCTTTTAATAAATTTACAAAAGCTTATACCATAGTCACATCTTAAATATATTTCCATGTCAACTTTTAGAAATTCTATATTATCACCTCTGAAAAAATCCCTTAAAAACTTGCCAAATAAATTCCAATTTACATGGTTAGCGGAACAATGAACATCTAATGCTCTCAAAAATTGCAATCGCGAATAGAGACGATTTTGATTTTTGAGGTCCATATTAATTCTGTTGAAATATCATTGAGCAACACCGTTTTTTAAATACCCATTGGAAGCACCAATCTTATACAATTATTATAACATTTCGGAAAACTTTTTTGTAACTATAATTTATAACACACCAATGGGAAACGTAAGTTCTATTGATTCACTTAAAGGACCACAAGGTCCAGTTGGCCCCATTGGTCCTATTGGTCCCATCGGTCCTATTGGTCCAGCCGGTGCTGCGGGAACACCAGGAACCTCTGGAGCTCCAGGTCCTAAAGGTGATCCAGGTTTACCGGGTCCACCAGGTCCAGCATTTGGAACTTTATCCGAATCAGAACAAGCCATATTTGTTACAAAAGCTGTTACTGACAATGCAGCTGCAATCAATAATATAATCAAATCTGCAAATCAAGATCTGAAAACCTCTGTCATGTGGTGTGCAACAGGAGATATCTGTGAAGCACCTAGTGGAAGACCTATTGCATATACTATGCCTACAGGTCAAACAGCTCAACACATAATTCAAGCCAGGGGTTCTGATTCCAAAGTCCGATTTACAGTAGAACATACACCAAATGAATTTACAGTAGCGACATTCGCCGATAATGGTGTATGGAATAACAAACGACCATTGCGAATTGAAAGAAACACTGGTAATTTGGTAAATGAAAATTATGATAGCACTGGATATTCACAAATTGGTGTTCGAAACATTACTGGCGGAGTATCTTCTAATGGGGTTATCTTCAAGAATGGTGCGTCTCGAATTGATGATGGTGGAGCAAAAACTATGACTGTAAGAAATGACGATGGTAACCTTCGTTTGGCTGCTGTAAATGGTGATGTTATTATTCCTAATAATACCTTGGTTCTAGGAAATCAATGGAGATTATACCAAGATGCAAATGGTGATTTGGTTTTAGAACACACTGTTACAAAAGTAAAATACTACGTATCAAAACAACCTGCAAATACCCAATCAGGTGCAAACTTCTGGGTCAATTGGCAAGCTAAAGTGTAAGTTTACAGGCGCTTTACAATATTTTCTAAAATATCAAACGGCATCTTTTCCAATGAACCAATATCACGATCAGAAGATGTGATATTGTTCCTTTTCATACGGTTACTAATTAACTTTACACTCATGATAAACTTCCGCACAACTCTCTTAATCTCCGCAAACATTTCCAAGTATGATAAAATATCATCAACCCCGCACAACGCTGACAGCTCCGCTAAATAGAACCTCGATTCTATAATATTAAACACATCAGCTGGGAAGGCGTCCCTAAAACAAGGCTCTTTAATAAGATTGTTATATCTACAAAGGAGCATTAAAAAAGTATCGTTATCATGAAAGAACTCTTCAACTGTATTTACATAAATATAGACTTTAAGAGATGCTTGCGACGCTGTGAAAATCATATTCTGTTTTGTATACAGGCGTGTTTGAGATTTTTGTTTCGGTTTACATTCCATACATTAAGTATGATTTATATATACTGAACAAAACTTAGGTTTAGTTTACCAAGTAACACCGGAAGTTGACACTGGAAGGTGAAACTGGAAGGTGAAACTGGAAGGTGAAACTGGAAGGTGACAATTTTGTATCAAGTAGCAATATGCATATGTGAACTGTATATAAATATTCACATTCATATACACAGTTTATATGCGCAACCTTCTATTCAAAGTAAAATCAACGGAACATCACATGGATCCCATAATCGGACCCGGTGGATCAGATACTCAACTCCTTCAGCATGTCCAGATTATTCAAAGTATTCAAAGTGCTAGAATTAGTAGCAGTGATGTTGGTATAACCCCTCATAATTCAATTGACTTAGACATGAACATAGACCCTAATTACTTAAACAATACAGATGTTGATCTTGATTTTGATGCTTTAATAAGTAGCTGGTACCCTGAAGAAAATCTATCAGAAGCGCAAGAGAATACAATTGATACAATTGATACAATTAATACAATTGATACAATTAATACAATTAATACAATTGATACAATTAATACAATTGATACAATTAATACAATCAACCCAGACATCCCCGTTGAGTATACAAGGAACTATGATACTATTGGAATGTTACCTATGTATGAAATTCGACGCGTTGAGAGAGGATCGTGTGAAGATTCTTTTTTTGCAACCCCTCTTTACAATAATATGTGCAACAATGAGACAATTATTCAAAAGATAACACACGGTAGCGATGATGATGTTTTGTCTCTCCCTAATTTTTCAATACAAACTCCAAATGTCAAGATCAAGTGTGATCATGCTATGGAAACCAAGTTCTGTATAGATTGCACAATTACACTTATTACCAAATACAACATAGGACCACCTAATGTTTACCGCAGACTTGCTATGTTATCTGACAGAATATGCTTAGGATGTGTCAAGCCAAGTTTGAAAATCTCATGTGCTGCTGGCAAATGGCGGTGTCATCATTGTATTAACAATAACAAAGATATCGACTTCCACAATGGTTTCCATAATTGGCTAGTATGTGGTTCTCCATCGCGGCATACATTCACTTTAAAGAATGACTTGTAATAGGATACATTGTTTAGAATCTGAGAATTACGCGTCCATTTTGTTTTCATTGAGATGTCTATGTAATTGTAACTAATTGTGGTAATTGTGTGCAACTACAGCCCGCGGCAAAAATGGGCAGCCCTCACTTGGTACTCTAATTGTAACTAATTGTAACTAAATTTGGTAATTGTGTGCAACTACAGCCCGCGGCAAAAATGGGCAGCCCTCACTTGGTACTCTAATTGTAACTAATTGTAACTAAATTTGGTAATTGTGTGCAACTACAGCCCGCGGCAAAAATGGGCAGCCCTCACTTGGTACTCTAATTGTAACTAATTGTAACTAA
>Ga0214923_10000750_pt1 | contig 48387 bp, 69 predicted proteins | sample LL1510_MetaG_FD_177993 | JGI IMG/M metagenome (GOLD analysis project Ga0214923, IMG submission 177993) | Freshwater microbial communities from Lake Lanier, Atlanta, Georgia, United States - LL-1510 | ecosystem: Environmental > Aquatic > Freshwater > Lake | place: USA: Georgia | collected...
CCACCACCAGCATTGTAGCCGCCTCCGCCGCCTCCGCCGCCTCCCCAAACATTGGGGCCTTTATAGTAATTACCGCCACCGCCACCACCACCACCACCACCACCGCGGAGTTCGCCTAAGGCATTATCGACTTGACAGGCAACACTAACATATAATGCAGTTCCAGCATTTTGTCCACTGGCACCGGCACTATAACCGTTTGATCCAGCACCGCCGTTACCGCCGCGTCCGTAGATTGTGCTTTGATTAATAAATTTTATACCTCGCGGAAAGCTACCACTAATGGTTAAGCCAGCGGTACCTACTGAGTTTGATAAAATTACATTACCATAAGGGAGTGTACCTATTACATATGAAACACCGTTCCAGCCGGCAGCTAAAGCCTGTGTTCTAAAATCAATATTGTACCCTCCGGGTAGGTTGAATACAAATGTATAACTTTTACCCCAATAGTCGTCGGGCAATCTTACTGCGCCGCTTGAAACACCAGTTAGAGATCTAACTGGTGTGCTTGGATGTACAATTGTGGTATTTGCGGCATTCCCAAGTTCGATGTTAACTACTCGGTTATCGGGGTAGGCTCTACTTGATGGATTGTCGGCTAAACTGATATAACCAGAGGCAGCTAGTGTCATTGGTTACCTCTTAAGTCGTTCAATCTCGGCTCGAAGCTCCTTGATAGCCTCAATAAGGACTGCTGTAATATTTCCATATGCTACGCTCAGATATCCATTCTTATCTGTATGTACCAATTCTGGCATTACTGCTTGTAATTCTTGAGCGGTTACACCTACATTTTTACTATTATCGTAATTTCTAATGTAGGTTACACCGCGCATATTACAAACTTTATCTAGTGCGTTCCTAATTGTTTCTATTTCTCTCTTGTGACGAGAGTCAGAGTAGGCTGTTACAGTTCCTTGAGCAACTAGGTTACCGCTACCATCTGTGGTCAAATTGCTGTTACCTGTAACAGCACTACCAGTGCCATAAGCAATATAGCCGCTGGTTAGAGACGGTCCAGTTCCTTGGTTACCTTGAGCTCCTTGCGGTCCTTGATTACCCTGATTACCCTGTGGGCCTTGAGCTCCCTGTGCACCGCTTGGACCTGTAGGACCGCTTGCTCCAGGATTACCCGGCGAAGGAGGGCCACTTGGGCCGCTTACTCCACTTGGACCTTGTCCGCCTGTTAGACCTAAATCTCCTTGTGGACCCTGGTTACCCTGCGGCCCTGGTACTGTACTGCTGGACCCTTGATTTCCTGCCGGGCCACTTGGCCCACTTGGACCTTGTGCTCCCTGCGGACCTGCTCCTTGGGCACCACTTGGACCTTCATTACCTTGAGGTCCACTCGGACCTTGTACACCTTGATTACCGGGAGATCCGTAGCCCGATGGACCTTGATTACCCTGAGGTCCTTGAAAGCCTTGAGGACCGCTTGGACCTGACGGACCACTTGGACCGATGTCTCCGGAATTTCCTGGAGGGCCGCTTGGACCACTTGGGCCTTGAAATCCTGGACCGCTTGGGCCTTGATTTCCAGGATTACCTAAGGCACCCGATGGGCCACTTGGGCCAGAAGCGCCACTTGGGCCGGGATTACCTATCGGACCACTTGGACCGTATGGACCACTTGGACCACTAAGATTGCTAGCAGGACCACTCGGACCTTGGCTTCCTTGTGGTCCGCTTGGACCACTTGGACCACTAATTGTACTCTGTGGGCCTGCTGGGCCGCTCACACCACTTGGGCCTTGCGGACCACTAGGACCACTTGGTCCTGGAACGTTACTTACACCAGCAACACCTTGTGGACCACTTGGACCTGATGCGCCACTTGGACCTGATGCGCCACTCGGACCGCTGGCTCCTAGACCAATAGGACCACTTGGGCCGCTTGGACCACTTGCTCCGGCAAAACCGGTACCGCTTGGACCGAGTGGACCACTTGGGCCGCTTGGTCCTTGACTTCCTTGAACACCGGAGACACCAGAAGCACCACCTGTACCTTGAGCACCACTTGGGCCGCTTGGGCCACTTGTTCCGGGTGTTCCTTGATTACCTATTGGACCACTTGGACCACTAATTGTACTATCAGCTCCACTTGGGCCACTTGGGCCACTTGGGCCGACACTGAATGGACCGCTTGGACCGCTTGGACCACTTGCTCCTACTCCACTTGGACCACTTGCGCCCGGAGTACCTGGTAGTCCACTTGGTCCACTAGGTCCACTTGGACCGCTTACACCGCTTGGACCAGTTGGACCACTAGCACCTTGATTACCAGGATTACCTTGTGGTCCTACAATCTGTCCAGCATCGATAAATCCGTTAACACTTCCACCACCGACGGCATTTGTATAAACCCATAAATGGCCTGTGCTAGAAACAATATAACCGTCGCCTAGTGTATTACCACTACCGGGTAAATCTAATTCTGATGTAACACTTCCTTTGATTACAACTGAAGTTCCTGGTTGACCGCTTGGACCGCTAGGACCTCTGTTACCACTTGGCCCTGTTGGGCCACTAGTACCTTGAGCACCACTTGGTCCACTTGGGCCAGGCACAGTTGACTGTGGGCCACTTGGTCCACTCGGTCCACTGGCTCCTTGTGTTCCTGAAATTCCGCTAGGTCCGCTTGCTCCTGTAGATCCGCTCGGTCCTGAAGGTCCACTGGCTCCTTGTGTTCCTGACACGCCACTTGGTCCACTTGGGCCTTGAGCGCCACTTGGTCCACTTGGGCCACTTGCGCCTTGTGGTCCCGAAACGCCACTGGCGCCTTGAGCACCTTGAGCTCCACTAGGACCCGACGGTCCACTCGGACCCGGGAGTGTACTATCTGCTCCACTTGGTCCACTTACCGCTGGACCACTTGGTCCACTTGGGCCTTGTGCGCCTGTATTTCCATTAACGCCGCTTGGTCCTTGTACACCACTTGGTCCACTTGGGCCTTGATTGCCCTGCGGGCCACTTGGCCCACTTGGACCACTAAGTGTACTGGCAGCACCACTTGGACCTGATGGACCACTTGGTCCCGATGGACCACTAGGACCTTGACTTCCACTTGGACCACTTGGTCCTCTTGCGCCACTAGGACCACTTGGTCCGCTAACCGCCGCTGTATATTGATAGCTGCCGTCAGCAAAGTAGATACCATGTTGCCCTGAGGCAATATTGTCAGATGTAGTTCTGAACCTTAAAAATTGTGTTGTTAAATCGTAACCAACTTCAACAGTAGCCTGTGGATCGTATTCTCGGCCATATTGTGGACTTGTAGTATCTTTTACAGTACCTAGGCTCATCTTACCTAAATCTGTAAATGTAGCTACATTACTAAAGTTACCTACATATAACTCAACAGCATTGGTAGCTGTTGAAAAGCCTTGAATATCCGGTCTGTGGTACGCACCAATGGCACCGACAAGAGAGTTTGATGTACTTCTCCAGTAGAAATACGATTCTGAATTTACAGGCATGGTCTGTACAATATCAGAATTAATTGTTGCTACCCCAGATCCTGCTCCGCTTCCTGTTCTTGTAGCAGTTTCATCAAATTGCAAGAAGTTAGTCGTTGTAACTACACCGCTAGCATTTGTGTATACTATTCGTTTAGCATTTAGTGTAGGTAGTCCACCTGTGAATAAAACACCATTTTGATATAAATTACCGCCGAAGTAGATATCCTTAGCAACGCCTAAGCCGCCAGCAACGGTTAAAGCACCGGTAATGGTGCTGCTGGCATTTGTTGTATCTGTGGCACGAATTACAGGGACACTCAATAGTCCTGTGCTAGCATTAAAAGTAATTTGGCTGTTAGCTTTAACATCATAGTAGCCAGTGGCTCCATTTACCAATGTTGGGTAGTAAACAGTGGGATCAGAGTTTGCTACTGATGTTATATAAACTTGCTGTGCTCTATTAGCTGTACCAGCAAAAATTGTAGCTGTGCTTACCCATTGTGCCGAAGTTCCGGCTGGATTAACTTGAAGAATATATCCGGGAGTACCAATAGAAATAAAGCCTGTGGTGTTAGGTGCTGTTTGAATAGGTATGCTACCTTGAGCTCCACCTAATAAATTTGCCACAGCATTTGGAGTAGGACCGCTAGGGCCTTGGTTACCCTGTGGCCCTGTTGGACCACTTTCACCTTGCGGGCCCGCTGGCCCTTGGTTACCTTGCTCTCCTTGGTTGCCCTGCGGACCTCTAACACCGCTGGGACCACTAACACCTTGTGTTCCTTGAGGACCGCTTGGACCCTGTGGACCTCGGGGTCCCGATGGACCTTGTGGTCCTGATGGGCCTTGAACGCCTTGAGGACCGCTTGGACCCGACGGACCGCTTGGACCCTGTGGGCCAGTAGCACCTGTTGGACCTTGAGGCCCTGGATCACCGCGTGTGTTTAGTAGAGTTCTGGTTTGATTTACAGTAAGATACTGTACAATAGAATTCTGTTTAACAATGATAAGTGTATCAGCGTCGTTTGGCGCTGTATCATTTAAAATTGTATTAAAATCTGGAATATAAGCCATTGTAAAAGATACCTATCATCGGATGAGATAGTGTATTTATATGATCACAATAACAATGGCTTTTTGGTTTTTACCGTTTAAGCGTAGTTGGTAATTAGGTTAGCGTACCAAGTTCCGCCGATATAATCGACTTGTAAAATATCAATTGATCCTGGGGTACCTGTTAGAGCAATATTACCATTAAATCCAAATCTCATGGTGCTAGTTAATCCCCAACCGCCAACACCGTCTTGTATTAGAATAAATCGAGTTGACTGACCGTTTAATACATTGGTTAAGGTGTTTAATGTAATACTGCCAGTTAACGTCATTGTCTGAACTGTGCCACTGCTTGCGTTAGGAACTATTGTTCCTGATACATTTCCCCAATTATATACACTATTTCTAAAACCTCTTAAAATTGTTAATGCATTTGTTGTAATTTGCAAATAGTTGGTAGTTCCTGCTCCGTTATTAAAACTGTGGTTGTTTGAATTATAATAATGCTGCTGATCGTGGAGTAACAACCTTGTAGTTAACGATGTAGTTCCTGTGCTAGCAGTTTGAACAAATAACCTTGATCCTATAGCAGTAGCAGATGGAGCCTCGTTTGCTAGAGCATATATTAAAACTTGGTTTAATTGTGGATCACCGGTAGCATTTGTTGCGGTAGTACCTCGCATAGCAATATACCCGATAGTGTCATCTTGCGCTATGGGTTGTCTTGCTCCAGATTGAGCACTTCCTCGGGACGCGGTTATTATAATTCCGTTAGTCGATTTTGTTGAAGCATCTAACGGTGCTGGATCCTGAGTTGGTACTCCTCTTATTCTTAAAAATCCATTTTCAAACGCACTTACCACGCCTGTTCCAGTGGTTACTGTAACAGACATAACACTTAAACTTGTTCCAGAGCCAATTGTTGTACCTGCTGGGCCACTTGGGCCTGCTACTCCTGCTGGGCCGCTTGGGCCGCTTGGACCGCTTGTACCTGCACTTCCAGCATTACCGGTTGGCCCACTTGGCCCGCTTGGACCTCGTGGTCCGCTAATTGTACTATCTGCTCCACTTGGTCCGCTCACACCGCTGACACCACGAGCACCGCTTGGGCCTTGGCTTCCTTGAGGTCCACTAGGGCCGGCATCACCTTGTGGCCCGCTAGGACCCCCTGGGTCTCCAGGGACACCTTGTGGCCCACTTACCCCACTTGGGCCATCTAATCCTAATGGACCACTTGGTCCTTGCGGACCACTTGGGCCATTTGGTTCTCCCTGAGGACCTTGTATACCTTGCGGACCAATACGGCCTTGAGGGCCTTGATTTCCTCTAGGACCACTGGGACCTCTAGAACCACTGGGACCTCTAGGACCGCTAATTGTACTATCTGCTCCACTTGGACCGCTTACACTCATTCCACTTGGACCACTTGGACCGGTTGCCCCAATGGGTCCTGAAACATTACTAACACCGCTTGGACCTCTAGGGCCGCTAGGACCACTAGGGCCTGTTGGTCCTTTAGGGCCACTTACATTGCTAACTCCGCTCGGTCCTTGAGCTCCTTGTGGACCGATATCGCCTTGAGGACCACTTGGACCACTTATTGTACTTGCCGGCCCACTAGCTCCCTGTGAACCAATTGGGCCTGGAAATCCTCTTGGACCAATAGCGCCTCTTGCCAACCAAGCTATATCTTTAATATCAACTTTCTTTGTTATACCCGGGCTTGTGGTTTGATCAACTACCACAACTGTTACCGTAGCGGTAAAAGAAGTCGCTGTTAAATTTGTTAATGGTGGCAAATTGTCTATAAACATTATTATACTCTTGTTAACGGTTCGCCAGTTTCAATATCCAACTCTACTAAGTCAATATAATTGGTTCCTGTGTAAGTATCGGGACCAAATAGTATATCGTCGGTAGGTAACTTATCAGTAATGGCCTGCCTACTAAACATTAGGTATTTAGCTGATGCGCTGTCAAGGCTTTCCTGTACAATTAACCTATCAATTTCAAAATCTAAAATTTTAAAATCAAATTCAGTTAATTTTATTCTACTTAATATCTTTGATCCGTAGCCGGGTAACGCATAGCAAAGTGGTACTACACGCATATAACCAGGCGGTTTGTAACTTCCTGGCTGCGGTGTTCCCATAAATCTAGGTAAACTGTCTAAGTTAGTTCCGATATAACTATGATTAGGAAGCACTATACTTCGGAGCTTTTTCCTCATTAATTTTATACTACTTGGGTAATAGGCATTTTGATAGTTGTTACTATAAAAAATATTATCGGGTGTTTGATTTTTACTGTTAATTTGATCGTCAATGATATCTAGATATATAAGTTCGTAAACTGGAACACCCTTTTCGTCAGCAGCATAGGCAATTTTTACATCACCAAAATATAGTCTTTTTCGATAGAAATTTTCCATTAGAGCACTATAGTAATCACCTAGTTTTATTTTTTCAATACCAAATTCAAGATACATTTTTATCTGCTGTTGAACGCCAAAATTAGGATCATTATATCTGTAGATAAAGGCTGGATCAAATGTAAATGTATCGCTCATAAATGTTTGGAATTGTTTTCTTAATTCTAAACTTAAAAACGGTTTGGCATAAATTTGAGTATATTGTTTTTGTCTATATTGATTTACCTCTATGGTAAATTCTTGATCAATTGCGCTTAATCCATAGACATCTGATGCCAATACAGTAAATGTGTAAGTACCTGTTGATCCGTATGATGGTGAGCCGCTGATACTACCATCTTGTTGTAAAGTTAATCCCGAAGGCAAACTACCGCTTAATAACTCATACTTAATGCTATTTTCTGAATTGATCTGTTCAGCTTTTACACTTAGTTCACTGACAAACCCTTCAAATATTGAGCCAAGTGTGCCAGTAGAAACCCATTTTATATAAGATGAAACATTACCCGAAACAGTTAGAGAAAATACATTAGATGCAGTAGTCTGGAATCTAAGTGTATTTGTTTTTGTAGCGTTAACTTCAAAGGTATATGTTTTTGCGTAGGCAGGCTGATAAGGTATGAAGCCTCTTACTATTCCATTAGAGTTTATTCCTAAGCCTCTAGGTAACATATTAAGATAATTATTACTAGAGGTTATTGAATAAACCGTTGTTCCGTTTTCTGGTTGCGGATCATAGGCAGAAATATCTTTAACATAATTACCTGCCGATTTAACTGTTCCTAAATTTGAACCTTCTATAAATTGTAGGGCTTGAAGGCTACTTAAATCGGCTGTAAGCGGAGTTGGGATGTTATAGAAGGTAGCGGTATTATACACTAGTTGAGTGTTATCAACGCGGAACATGTTTGGATTAACTACCAACAATCCAAATGTTTGAGTGCTGCTAATAATACCGTCGTCGGCAGTTACTTTAAATCTATATAATTTTGGAATTCCTGTAATCTGTGTTGCAGTGGTGTCCGAATGATCGTATGTATAGGTGTCATATGACTCTGTATCATATCCGCCATATTCAGATAGATTACCATCAAAAGTTAACTTATCATTAATAATACCTGTAATAGTGCCTGTACTGCTTAATGACAGCCCCGGGGGGAGTCTTCCACTGCCGTCGGCAATATAATATTGTATTTTTGTGCCATCTGGCGAATTTATACTATTCGCCAGAAGTTGAAATTTTACATACTGTTTGTTTAGGCCGTACGGTCGATTATATAAGCCTACATTTAAAAATGGTGTTACAGTGGTTTGTGTTGAGCCATTTACAAGCCTTGTACTGGTTGATTCAGTAGTATTGGTCAAGAACCATTCCGGAGCGCTTGGACCAAATATATCGAGGTTGAAAGTTCTATCGGCAATCGCGCTATCGCTAGTTGCTCTAACTACAAATTTATAATTTTCAGTATTTAAAACCGGCGCCGGCGTACCTGAAATAGTACCAGTTGTAGAAAGTTTTATTCCATCTGGCAGTGATCCTGATAAGATTCTATAAATTACATTGGTGCCCGATGCTACTACAGATGTAGATGTGCTTACCCTTTCGGTAAAAGTGCCTATAAAGCCTGATGGTGTTATCCACAATGACATAATTTAATTTTAATAGAATGCGTTCCAAACGGCACCGTCGTAGAACACAGGATATGGATTTCCAGACCCTTTACTTGCCGGATCCCAGTTTACTCTATCTGCTACAGCAATCATTCCAACTTGAGGGTTAGCAGGCTGTGCTGCCAGCGACGAAAGTCTTAGTAGGTTTTTAACAAAAACTATACCATTCATATCAATGGTTAATCTTTGTTGAAGGCTACCGGCTGAATCTGCTACCCACAGTTCTAATATACCAGGAACTTGGGAAGTTGTTACTGTTCCGGCTGGGTCTACATTTGTGTAGATGGCTGTTGATGGTGTAAAGTTGGTACCATCACTACCTGAAAAAACAAGATTAAAAATAGTATCCCCGGCGGCCAACGCAGCATGAGTACCAGTTGAGTTGCTTTTTGCTTTAGCAAAATAAATGTAAGCACTGCCGGCATTCCAGTTTATAAATGACGCTGTGCCGGATCCGTTGGTGTGATTGAACTGATGACTACCGCTGATATATGTTGTTTGGTTACCGGCCAGCAATCTTCCGTTTATATAGAAATTTGAATTTAGAGGATTTGTTACAGATGCTGAAAGATTACCGTTTTGATCAATAGATAAGCCATTACCGACGGAAATAACACCTAATCTGGCCGCTGTTGCTGTGGTTGCTAGTACTGTTGCAGTCGACGCATTCGTGTAGGCTCTTAAAGTATTTGCGGAACTAGCAATAGCATTATCTACATAAGTTTGACTAGTAGTGCTGCTAATTGCTGCTGTAAGCAATGTAATATTACTAGAAATATTGGTTACAGAGCTGTATAAGTCAGATAATATTGGATTGTTATTTCCTAAGGTAAACAACAAGTCATTGTTGTTGTTTACCTTGATAAAAGCATCGCGAATATTGTCGCCGGTACCGTCGTTGGCCTGACCGCCTGTGTTTATTTTTGAATAATTATAAATCGCCATAGGATTCCTCTAACCCAGATATATAGAGGTATTTACCTAATTTTGATTTAGTGCAAAGGCCTCTGGTCTAATGTATGTATGTTTTCAATGCCGAATAAACTTAATATCATTTGGACTTCTTCGGGCGGATCGTCCATTAGGTGTCCCGGAATCATCATAGTTTTTAAAGAACCATCGGGTCCTAAAACAAATGTATAATCATCAGGGCCGGCGTCTTCATCATCGATTTCTAGTTCTTCTACAACGAAATCGGGCGTGGTGCTAGTAGTCATTTAACTCTCCAATATGGAATAAAGTCAGGTTATTTTAAGTTCAACCTGTCATTAATAACTGTCCAGTTAATGATCCTCCATATATTATTTAGGTATTTTTGTTTGTCTGCTTGGTAGTCCAACGCCCAACTATGCTCCCACCAATCAATCAGCAGAACAATATCTTGCCTAACGGCATGATTAGTAATAGTTTTTATCCGTCCATTCCTGGCAAGATAAACCCAGCCGCTGCCTTGTATACCCATGGCAGTTTTTTCAAATTCATTTTTTAATTCTTCAAGTCCGCCCTTGAAATGTTTATTGATAAATTTAAGGCTTGCATCAAAAGGACGATTAGCGCCCGACGGGGGTTTTAACTGTGGAAAGAAAATATTGTGTAAAAAAGCACCTGCTTCATTAAACACAGGATCGCCTTCGCCTTTGTTAAATCTTTCTACATAAGTTTTGGCCAATTTACCATGATGATAATTCAATGAGTCCTGGCTCAGCACCGGACTTAACTCATCTTTCTGGTAGGGCAGTTTAGCTAGTACCAAAGTTTTTTTATTTTCAACTTCAGTTATAAACTGTTTAAGTTGAGACAAATCATTGTTCATAAAGATATTTATTAAACAAAATCCGTTGTTTTATTTTTACTAATTAAAACATGGTCTTTATATTTGGCAAGGCTTTTTTCTATCAGGTTAATATATTTTTTAGGATTTAATTTATATGCTTTCACAATCAATAAAATTTTATGGTACCCGGGGATATAATCACTGCCGTGTTCTACTCTTAAATTATTCCATACAAAGCTATTAGAAAAATTAAGTCTTGGAACATAATGCCTCTGACCAGTAATCGAATCATTGTCCTCGTAGACATACAGTGTGCTTTGAGGGTTTGTATCATAAATCATAATCCTGAAACTAATAGGCAAATCAAACATACAATCGTGGTCTCTGTGCGGCCCTACAGTTCTTCTGCTGCTCCAAAATGCAAAATTATAACATTCGTTAAACGGCATTAAATCTAAGAGCTGCTCGGTAAAGAGTGGAAATTCTTTTGTAAAATTTTCATAGAAATTACTGGTCCAAAATTCGGGGATTGCTTGAAAATTATTATTGGTACAAACATCAATACTAGAAAACTGATCTCCACCGACGCTACTACTGGCTAAATCTGGCTTTACTTTTCTTATAACTTTTGAGTTGGAATAGAAAAAATCTACTAGTTTTGGATCAAACAGAATAGGCAGGTCTAAAGGTAAAAAGCATAAATTTCCATATTTTACTTCAAGACTCTGAGTTAACCTGGCCTGATCGGGCTCTAAACAATTGAAATATTGATTTCGTAGAATTCTATTCTGACCTCTGTTCATATAGGTAAATTTTTTGATTATGGAAATATTTATAGTGGTTAAATAAAGGCATACATTTCATTAAAGGAATATATTATGGAATTACTAATAGCTATTGTTGTAATTGGTGGGCTGGGTTTATTGGCATATCGTTCTATGAACAAAGAAAATAAAGATGGTCGTCATCCATTAGACGCTGTAACAAAAACAGACGAAGCACCGTATAAGGTTGAGACTCCTGCGACACCCGAGGTTAAGGTTGAAGAACCAGCTCCGGTAGTAGAAGCTGCTCCTGTTGTTGCTGAAACAGCACCTGCCAAGCAACCACGCAAGCCTCGTGCTCCAAAGGCAGAAAAGCCAGCCGCAAAAAAAGCCGCCCCTAAAAAGGCAGCGGCAAAAACTGCTAAGAAATCAAAGAAAGCCTAATCTTTTAGCTTCCGTGGCAAGTTGAAAACTTGCCAAATTCTTAGCTTTGGACTCGCACATCATATCGTGTGTTTCTAAAAAGCTCAGAGCCCATTCGTTAACTGCTGAATTCCAGTAGAAGTTAGAATGGGCTCTAAGCCTTTGTACCTTATGTCCTTGTTCTAAAAGCAGATGCTTATCAGGCGAAGTTAAAGAATCGTGATCGACAAGTATATCTTCTCTACTGACACTATAATGGCAAACAGGGCGAACACCGCGCCAACTATCGACAACCCTTTTAACACGAGCATCTCCTGGCTGGATATACTCGCCCTCGCGAATCCAATGATGGTGAATGTCAAGCACAATAGGCACGACATCGCTAATAGAAAGGCAGTCATTGAGTCCATAGCTTATTTCTTCGTTTTCGATGGTAATGGTGTTTCTTGCTTCTGGAGTGAGTCTCTTAAGGGCTTGTCTAATACCTTCGGGACCGGCTCTACCCGAGATGTGGACATTGATTTTAAAGTCCTGAAATTCTTTGCCGTATCCCATCCAACGGGCCATATCCACATGGTATTCAAACTCCTCTATGCTTCGATCGACAATGACCGGATTATCAGAAGCCAGAACTGTGAATTGACCTGGATGAAAAGAAAGGCGCACAGAACGGCTGCGAGCAAGCTCACCAACCTTGGCAAAATGCCTTTCAGCATAAGCGACAACGTCAGGCTGGCGCCAAAACCAACTCCAATTAGGCTCTGTATATACTGGTAGGATATCACTTGATAAACGTACCATTCTAAGATGTTCATCTAAACTACCAACCTTTTCAACAAGTAATCTTGTAGATTCTATATTACCTTTCATAAGGTCCCACAGTTTTTCTACTGCCACATCTTTACTTTGTCTATTTAACCAGGCAACAGTGGTAGCACCAGTATTGTATTTTTTACAGTCGTCTTTGGGTTTGATACCATCAACTTGACTGGGGTGGTCAATCCACTTACAGGCAAATCCAATTTTACCTTTTTTCATCATTATTTTCTGCTACAAGTTTACACATTAATTGAAAATGATTGTAGGCCTTTCGGACACTTTCATTTGCCATAAGTCGGTCTGCTTCTTTCTGCATTGCTTCTACTGCCCGTTCGCAGGCCTCCCGAGCACTAGGCCATTCTAAAGCACGAGCTTCTGGACCAAAGACTTCAACTAAATGTTCCCAGGCGGCTTTTTGTTCGGGTGTAATTGGTTTGCTTTTAGGACGTAGATCCGTTGCCGCGACAATAACTTTTGAAATAGCATCTTCGGCAACACGCCCTGCGGCGATCATAGCCGCATAATTAGGATCAATATTAAACCGCCGACTACTGCCTCCGGGATAAACCATGACCAAGTGATTACCTTTTGGAAACCCATCCAGAAATTCGCTATCATATTCGTGAACCGGGACATATTTACGACCAACTTTTTCGTAATAGATCTTTTTCATTTTGGACTACCAACGATGTTATCATAGTATAGTTTAACATACCTGCGTCCTAAAATCAAGTGTTACCTGCTCAAAGCAGAATAAACTAAAAATTCTTTAAATGCTTTATACACAGCCCGTGCTTCTTGTTCGTCGGCCTCTACTCTTTTTCCACGAACATAAAACCCGTCTTCGGTGATTTTTAATATTTCATGCTGGCCACCGTGTAAGGTTATAAAAGATGCCTTGTTGGTTTCACCAACAGTTAACACAGGGTTTGGGACTTCTTTTTCAGTTTCAAAAACTAAAGTGCTCATTTTTCAACTTTGGTCAAAGACCACGACCCGTCATTATTATCAGTCCATTCCAAGGTATCCCCTTCAAACCAACTCTGCATAGCCAGCATCTCAGCCGGCAAAGGTAGAATCAGTTCACCGGTTTCGGGATCTTCTTCTACTGTAATTGTCCAAGATAGCGTTTTATTTTCCATTATTACACCTTATACCACCAGCCGGTGGCAATGTATTTGTTTTGTTTATAAACTGTATTACCTCTGTGAACATGTGTCAAGCCAGCTGGCCAAATAACCACAGTTCCTTGGGTCGGTCTAATTTTTCGACCTTGATAGAAAAACTCTGTTTCTGCCTCTCCTTCGGGCATATCGTTTAGATATACCATCCATACCAGTTCTCTATTCCAGGAATCCTGTCCGGCATTAGATTCATAGTGCCAGGTATGATACCCTCCTCTGGGTGGAGTTTTTTGTATTTTTAAATTACAACGATTGCTTAATCCCATGTTTTTTAATTGAGGGAATTCGTTAATATATTCCATTAAGCAATCATGTATAAGATACAACAAGGTCGTACACAAAGGACCTTTTTTGAATCTTTCTTCTTCGAGAAAAATTGCTATATCACGGCGTCCAAATTCGCCGTTATCAAATTGTTTGGTGTTATTAATAACACCGTCGGCAAAATCTGGATTAGCAATTATTTCTTCAAAGGCTTCGATCACTGAATTGCAGAATTCGGGTGTGCCTTTGTTTGGCCAAATTCTAATAAAATCTTCCATTATTTTTTAATCGGCTCAACAATTCCATATTGCTGATAAAGCCACTTGATAAATGCTTCAATATCTTTGCTTGGGTACGGATAGACTTTATAGGCTGTTGTTACTTTTTCTAACCAATCTTTGTCTGTAAGAATCATAATTCACCAGTGTCTAACTACATTTGCTATAATAAAGAAGCAAGTAATAGTATGTATTATAACCCAAAAAGTTTTTAGGAATAATGCTATTCTTGCTTCTTTTATACTTAAGATTGGGACATCGGGCCGGTCATTATCTGTTTTACCCATCAAATGACCGGTTGCCCTGGCCCAAATTCTCTCAATACTATGCATTAGTTGTTTGAGCGTTTTCAAATTTCTTTTGTAATTTATTGAGTAAAATTCCATAAGCCGGAAGTATAACTAACAAACTTACAAGAATTTTGGCCCAACTATTATTTGTAGCAACAATATGCCAATTAGCAGCCATAAACTCATTGGCACCGTAGGCAAATGCTGTAAAGAAAAATACATAGGTATCAATGAATGTGCTGACTACACAACTAAGTGCTGGAGCAATCCACCAAGAACTATATTTTTCTCTGAAATATTGGAAAACATATACATCCAATAAATTGCTGATAAAATATGCTACGCCGGATCCTAACCCAATGCGTAATGCTACTGAATCAGGTGCGCCGCCTAATTTTACCACGGCCATACTGACTAAGATTGCAGGAATAAACGCTAGATTAATTACTGCTCTACCCGTTTCTTTTCCGATTAACCTAACAGTGAGGTCTGTTAATACAACCACTAGTGGAAATGTAAAGGCGGCAGCGGCCAGTGGATGACCAAAAATATTAAACTTAAATTGAACAATGTAATTACTAACAGCAATAATCACAATATGAGCCAACATTAGTTTATAGGCTAATGCCCGGTCAACACCGGCTAAAATACGATCTAACATAGTTTTCTCCTTATGCAAATAGATCTTCGTTCCATTCTCTATGGCCTTCTCTAAAAGCCATGTTACTCTGTGTCTCTCTAACTTCTACACGGAAACACCATAACCTTTCGGCCTCTCCAGGTCCCCACAGGTCTGGTATGTAGATTCCATTCACATACTTATATAGCATATCTGCTAAACCTTCGCAACCTAAGCGTGGCAGAATGGTTAATTTTGCCATCTTTTTGCTTTCTAGCAGTTTGAACGTTTCAAGCTCAGGATCATCTTGAGAAACCAATAAGGTATGATCAAATTGATCTTCGAGTGTCTTTTTTAATTCTTTAAGGCCCCCATAATCAGCACACCAATTCCTAACGTCGAGATTGTTTGTGCCAAAATAGAACTTCATTGAAAAACTGTATCCATGGATTAGATTACAGTGACTATCAGCTCTCCATTGCCTGTAGGCACAGGGAAATGAATCGTGATATTCTTTGGTGCTTACATATTTGTAAGTAATAGGTTGTGTCGCCATCTCTTGCCTCCTTTTATGTAGCGAGTAAGTTTGATGACATGCAGAATTTATATTGCGGGGTGAACGTCTAAGACCGCATACAGACTATTGTATAGCGTAATATTGGCTATGTCAATATTTATTTGTAATTTTTTTTGACCTCTTCTTTTATTGTTCTGATATCGTTACTGACATCTACCAATAATTCAATCTCGCCGTGCCGTTCACTTAAAATATTCTTTAGTACATGCATAGTCCAGTACCACCAACAGATGCCGGTAATTATTAGAACAGATGATATGGCAAGCCATATTTCAAATATATTAAGGCGGACCAACTGCTGCCATTCGACTGCTATGCCAAGAATGAATGACACAAATACTACACTGAGTAGCATCCACAATTGTCTTTGTTTTTCGTATTTTTTTATTTTATTTAAAAATGCCTGAATTTTGGGCATAATAATCTCCCATAAGCAAAATTATTTAATAATTATTTTATGGGAATTTTCTTGTGATATTATTCCCTATTGGAAATGATTCGGTCGCAAAGACCATACTTGAGAGATTCTTCAGCGCTCATGAAGGTGTCACGATCCATGTCCTTTTCAAAGTCAGCGTAAGTTTTGCCTGCGGTATTATGAGACACATACAACATAGTCAGTCTTGCCTTCCAGAACATAATTTCTTTGTAGCTAATTTCGATATCTGACGCCATACCACGAGCGCCACCACTGGGCTGATGAATCATATGCCGACTGTTAGGCAACATAAAGCGTTTGCCCGGAGTGCCTGCCTGTGCTAGAAAACTGCCCATAGAGCAGGCTTGACCCATGACATAGGTACAAACATCTGGTTTGACAAACTGCATAACATCGTAGATGCTCATACCGGCAGTAATTACTCCGCCTGGACTATTAATATAAAAATGAATATCTTTTTCACTATCAGCACTTTCGAGATGCAATATTTGAGCAACTACAAGGCTAGCACTAACATCGTCTACACTACCGTGTAGAAATACAATACGCTCATTAAGTAAACGACTGTAAATGTCAAAGGCTCGCTCTCCTTGGCCGGTTTTTTCAACAACCATTGGCACTAGATTATTAAACATTAATTTTTCCTTTATACCGAAATTCTTTGTTTTATATTTTCTAAAATTGTCTGTACAACCTGATGATGGAAATTAGCATCATACGGTACACGACAATGTGTCATAGGACAGCTTTTAATTGAATATATAACAGCATCCTTTACAGTGGAAGCAAACTTCTCTAAATCCTCGGCAGTCCAGGAAACGGTACCGTTGTCCTCGTCATAAGCACCTTGGCAATTAGGATTAGCCATTTCAGCCCATTTTTTAACTTGTTCATTCATTTTCTATTCCTTGTTCGTCGTTGAGGTGTTCGGGTTTGGTATGACGATCACAGGCAGTATACAACCAGCCTTGACCTCGAAGCCGCCCCGACTCGCCACAGGTCTCGCATGTATTAGCCGCCCAGCTTTCTGCCATACGGACCATGCCGTCTACAACATCATCGCCACCGTGATAATAAAAACGAAGCCCACCAAACTTTTCTTTCACCTGATCGGCTACTACCTGAGAACACCCATCTCCTCTTCCGTACTTATCCTTTTGCTCCTGCCGCCAGTCTACATGATGTTGAATTTGCCTACATAGGCTATCCAAAATTTTATACCACCCATCTCCGCATTCAAACCCCCAACACATTGCTGTTTCGTTCATAGGCTTATAACGATCCGCAAAAATCTTAGGATACTTTTCACACAGTTTACGATCGAGTTCTTCTCTCATTATTCTTCTCCAAAATACTTAATAATAAGTGTTATTGCTTCGATTAATTTAATATTACCGGCAACATCGTCGGGATGTAGATACTCGCCTTTTTTAAAATTACGAAGCTCTTTTTTAAGATAGCTACGATATTCTTTGAGATTTAGCAAAGTAATACGATCAGCCGTTTCGCCGTCAAGTTCAATTTTCCTTGTCATTTTGTTTACTCATATCGTATTGTTTTACCATTCGATACAATGGCTCCATCTCTTTGGCAAAATGCTTTGGCATTTCTTCGGTCATCATTTCAAGATGATAATCGTCGGGCCAATGCCGCAGTAGGCTATGTGCCCTTTGTCGAATAACTTTAGGCACACGGGGAGTCTGGTGAGGACTAAGAAGCTCTATAAGAAACTTCTTAGTGTAAACAAGACTACGATAGCGTTCATCGGGCAGAGTCATGTTAATCCTTAAGAGTGATTAATTTAGATTTAATATCACGATGTTGAACAAAAATAACAGTTTTCCAACCGTCTTTGGTTTTCATAGGTAGATCTAAGTGTACACTAACTCGAGGTCCTTGGTCAAGACTAACAAGGCTATCATTGCCTACACTGCCAATAAAAGGAATCTTTTTGTAATACCCAAAGATACGATCTCCAATCTGGTACTTGGGCTGGTAGGCATTTTTTTTTCAAAGTATTCGGCGTAGTTAGGCATTGTCGTAAATCTTCCATCGGTTTTCTTCATAATCCCAATGTCGATTGTCGTAAATGTTTATCATGATACCATAACCGAACAGAGCTAGTTCTAGGTTAACTCCGGCGTGATCTTGCCGTATAGACCATTCGAACTCAAAACGAAACAGCTCACATACCCGAGCAATCTGTAATTCCCAATATTTGTTTTTCAGAAAGAATGAACCACTCCAACATTTTATGTTGGAAAATCGGTTCCACCAATACGGGTTACGAATATTGAGGTTAAAGTAAATCATGCCTGCTCTTTATCTAGTTTGATAGAACTAAGTCCGGCCATAACTTGAAAATTTTCCCAGGCCTTTTTAACAGCAGGATTGGAGTCTAGTTCTTCGCTAGGAAGAACTGCTTCCAGCCAGTAGTAAGGAAAGCGTCGAGGGTGTGCGCCAAACTTACGGGGCTGGTGAAGTTTGCCCGATTCCCACAGTTCAATGCTTACTGAACGGAAACGATCTTCGTCCTCGTCGGAGTAGCCTGCCCACTCTGGATTAGAGCCGCCCATAAAGAATCCAGCCCCGCCGGTAAACCCACTTCTACCACCACCGTAGCCCTGCCAAATGCCCTTCCATTGTTTGTCATCGTGAGGATCAAAATCCGTGCGAGCAATAATGACCAGTACATCGGCAATATCAACTTTGCCTTCTACAATGTCGCGAACACACCGACTATAACTAAGTCCGATCTTCATAATAAACCTTTTAATTAAGTGATTAGTTAATTATACAAAACTTCTGTACCCGAGTCAACTGGCAGTCCAAATTTCTTTAAAGCCTTCTTCTTCAGTTGGCATTTCAAAACGATCTATCATCCCACGCATAACTTCGTTAGGAATTTCTTTACCAGGTCTGCTGGCTAACCTACTAGCGAGTTCTTCTTTGTTAGGAGTTGTGAAGACTACAGCAATATGCTCGTAATCGGGCAACATATTAAACTTTCGTCGTCGACTAAGAACGCTGGTGCTGGTTTGATCCCAGATAATATCGCGTCCTTGACTACGAGCAACAATAACATCTTGACACATAAGATTTACAGCCTCTGGCATAAAATCATTAAAAACTTCACTGTAGGTCTTGCCCTGCGACTTGGCATACTGTTCAACATACTGATCAGTTGAAACATAGGTACAATCTTTGGCCCACTCTTGATTGTTGGCCCAGGTACTTTTTCCTGATCCGGGCACCCCAATAAGTTGATAACACCTTGGCATATTAGACTCCAATATGATTTTTAAGATCTTGCCGTGCTTCTTCTGTAACAAGTCCAACATTATCGTTGATCCACTGAACACACTCGTCGACCAAGATGCTGGCAAACATTTCGGTTTTATCTACACTTATCCATTTACCGCTAGTATCGGTTCCGACTCGAGTCAGCAGTTCTTTAAGTCGTTCGTTCATTTAAATACCTTGACAAGAATAACATCCTCATTGAAACGACCGTTAAGCGGCACTTCGGTGGTCTTAACAGACTTTTCGAACCAAGTTTCAAAACGCCGTTGCGTATTCTGCTCCTTGAACTCTTTAAGTTGCTCAGGCGGCTTACGAAGAGTTTTTTGAGCACTCTTGTCGCTGTAGTCCAGTAAGGTGGTACCCTTGACATTAAATCCTGCGGAACTCCGACTAATGTAGTAACCCATCTTGCGAGTTTTTACATTAAACACCACAGCACCTTGAGCACCGATGAGCTGTGCCGGTGGCACGCTCACAATACCCAACTTATCATCCTTGACACAGAACTTGAGCTTAGACACAATTTGCTCTGCGGGCTTGACCTTTTTAGCACGAGGCTTCTTGAGCACCTTTTGCTCTGCGGCAATTTGATCGCAGGCGGCTACAATGCTATCGTAGAATTCGATCAGTTTCTTAACATTCTTGCGACTGTTATGACGATAAGCTTCACGCAGTTGTTCGTCGGCTTCCCCACTGGCTAATTCGAGCAGTTCGTCATGACCACGCTTAAAGAAACCTTTGATGTAACGAGCGTGAGCAGCCTTGGCTCCCTTGCCACGAAGAAGGTTAACAATCTTAAATGCCTTGGGATCAAATGCTTCGGGATTGGTGATCCAACTATCAATTGCTTGATCAAGCTCTTCGCTCATATCACCGGCGGCTTCACGCAAACGATCTTGAATATTGATAACAGGCAATACAGCCTTTACAATTTTCTTGGTTGAATCTTCTTCTTCCTCGAGATCGTTGGCACCTGTCTGAATCACCTTTTCAATTTCAGCACGGAGCCAGACCCCGGTGTCCTTGCCGCCGTTAAACCCGGCATGAATTTCGGGCATACCTTTAGTCAAGCATGCCGCAATACCCATCATGGTACCGCTAAAGTATTGATCTTTAGTCTTGCGGATCACGTCAATGTCTGTCTTAGAATACCCGGCAGTATGCATCCATTCTACCAGTTTGGGCTTGAGGTCTTTTACGGATTTTTCAAGACGATACCAGCTCATAGCATCCTGCCAGTGGCGAGTAAATTTGGCACCATCCCATTCGTCGGCACTGTCCCATTTTGGGCTCATGTCACGACCTTTGTTGGTCCGAATTGCAATACTGGCTTGTTTCAGCTTAGTGGCCATTGTGTTGCTCCTTAGTGTTCAATATATGTATATTATAAACTAAAAAACCGGATAGGTCAAGATCCGGTTTTACCAAATTTATCCAAATTTTGGCAATTTATTCAAAGTGTTCCCAATCTCCGCCCTTGGCAGGAACCCAGCCTAGACGTTGAAAGTCTGCTCGGATTTCATCTGTGATACAACCTTCGGGCACATATTTGTCGACTATTTCTAAGCGTAGTTTTTGTTCTTCGGTAAATTCTTGCTCAGTGTCACCATAGTCGGCATCTCGTATTCCGGAACAATACCAGTCAATGTAGTCTCCTTCTTCACGCATATGGGCAACAATGCCACCAGCATAACGCCAAGAACACGACCATTCTTCTTCTTTGAGAATTGGAATGACTTCTAATTTGATGAATCTATTATTACAAAGAGCCGCATAGATATTTTGAGCATAGCTTTCACTGGCACGAGCCTTGGCTAAAATCCAATCGGCGGTACGCAAATCCCATTCGAGATTTTGCTTACGCCATTCTGGATCTGCTTCTCTCTCATCCTCTTTTACATTCCAACTATTGTAGTAGTCTGCCATGGCTCGAGTATCTTCGTCATTCTCGGGCGTCTTGCCCTTTTCAGCCTGCCGCTCGAGATACTTTTCTTTTTGAAAAGTATTGCGATCTGGACTCTTAGAGATGTTCATTGTAGATTACGATTGTCAGATTTAGGATCAAATGATCGAATTAGGCGTTCGGCCAAAACCAAATCGTCAGGGTCATCGCTGTCCATAAGTGATTCAATATCAACAGGTTGGCTCTTCTCGAACAAAGATCCATCTTCGATAGACTTACGAATTTCGGCAATAAGTTCATCGAGTTCTTCTTGTGTACCTTCGAACCCATCAAAGGCACCAGGAGCGAACTCGATTTTGAGTTCACGGCGTTCTTCGGGAGTCATATCTTCGGGTTGTTTAGTTTCCATGTTAAGTCCAAAGTGAGTTACGGATCTTGATAAGACGAATCATCATTTGTTCATCTTCTCGTTCATATTGTTCTTCAATCTTACGCAGTTTTTTTAGAGCTACATCTGCCATCTTACGAATTTCTTTAGTTTCGCCTTTACTTGAAAACATAGCACTAAACCCATCGGCACCGCGTTCTTTGGCTATTTTACGTTTAAGGTCGCAGTACTCACTCCAACCGCTGGCATCGTGCGGATCTGGACGGTTGCGGTAAACTTCGGTCCACCACTTATACAATGCCAAAATTTCCAATGCTTTTTCAGCTTGATAAGTAGGCTTGCCGATGTTAGGACTTCCGGGTTCGCATTCGTCTTCTTTCCAAACAAGCTCGCTTTGCCACTTAAGGTTGTCCAGCCCGGCCTGCGGGCAACGCCAGGTGCGGATTCGAAACCAACCAACAGCCCACCAAGGCATGTTGTACTTTGGTCGCTCTTCGGGACTCCAAGCAAGGTGCCACCAGGCTAACTCCACTTCAACAAAGTCTTGTAGTTCGTTGAATAGACAAGGAAGGAACCTGTGGCCCACGTCGCACCATTTACCGGGCTTGATGTCACGAGGGTGAGCGGTAAGACTATGAGTGCGACTAATCCAACGGTTATTGATATAGTACTTAACATCGTAAATTTTATCAATGGGCCACCAGAGAAAGTTTTGGATTTTATCCAGACCTTCTTCGGCCAACCAATATCTAAAAGGATATTTAGTTTCGGCTTCTTTGCGCCAATCTTCCCAATCATCCGAAGTCTTTGCGCCACCTTTTGCGGTACCGCGAAGCCAATCAGCAAAAGGTGAACAACTCCAATAATGTGCTCTTTGAGCCATTTATTCCTTCTTCCCTCCAAACAGCTGGAGTAAACTAATAAACAGGTTAATAAAATCTAGGTAAAGTGTTAAAGCACCTCTAACTTCGGTGGCTTCACTAGTCGACATGCTCAACTCTTCTCTAATTTTTTGTGTATCGTAGGCAGTTAGGCCAGTGAAGATAATAATTGCTAATGAGCTAACTACCATCTGTAAAGCACTACTCCCAATAAACACATTAATTATACTAGCGATTACGATTGCGATCAAGCCTACAAATAACCATTTACCAAGACTATCTAGGCTTTTTTTGGTAAAGTAGCCATAAAACGACATTGTTCCAAACAGAACAGCCGCTCCCATAAATGCGCTTACAATACTTCCCATATTAAACACAGCAAAAATGGTAGCGAAACTTAGGCCCATTAACGCGGCAAATCCGTGTAGACATAAATGGTAAACACTTTTAGCTAGTCCTTCGTTTGCTAAAATAAAGCTGATTCCAAATACAGCTACCAATGGAGCAAAAATTACAATCCATTTTGTAAAACCTGTAAAGAAAAACTGAAGTAACGCAGGACTTGTGCCAACCAAATAGCTAATAATCATTGATGTAAGAACAGCTAGGCTCATGTTTCCATAAACACGGCTCATAGCAGTATTGAGTTCCGAAGCTGAACGGTATGTTACAGCATTATATGTAGTATCAAACATTTTGATCTCCTTTTGCTACAAATTTATTTAATTCCGGAGGTGTCCAACCCAACGGTTTTAAAACTTTTCCATCTTCACGCTTCCGAACTTTTCCAGTTTCTTTATCAATTTTGGCAAAGTTAGTACGCATAACTTCCTTCCAGGCACCCTCAGCATCTGCGCCCATTGAATGAATAGCACCAATGGTTACAACAAGGATATCAATAAGAGCATCGAGTTGCTCAACTACATCTTGTTGATGATAGGCCGCATTGAATTCTGTGAATTCTTCTGCGATAAGATCTCTGTAAAGATGATATTGGGCATCGTTTAGGGCGCCTACAGTTTGATCACAGGCCCGCATAAATTTTTCTTGATCGCGAAACGGATTGGTCATAATTAAAAATTCCTATTAATATAAATTGAGCCAGTTTGGCTCATCCAATGGGCTCCTTCGGCCTGAGCAATTTTTCGAATACGAGCGGTATCCTCGGGCATCAATTCGCAGTTGTACCTTTTTAGATGCTCAATCCAATACTCAGTTGGTTGTTCATTGACATGGTGATAACCACCTTGCCCGGGCAAAGCATTTGTCATTAATATAAATTTACCACAGGTTAATGAAGAAAGTAAATTATCTAAATACTGTTCTTCGATATGTTCAACAACCTCTTGACAGTGTACAAGATCTACCCGAGCGGTAACACACCCTTGGGTAAGATCGCACAAGGTGGCAGGATAAATACAGTTTTGAACATTATCTAACATACCGTCTACGGCAACAACATCAAGATTTTGTCTGCTAAAGTATCTGCTCGAATACCCAAGACCACAACCAAGATCTAATACGCTTTTAATGGCAAACCGATCAATCACATAATTCCACACACCTGGGCAAAAAGTCCAAGGATCTCCCTCGAGTAGATTTCCGCCTACATGAGGGTTGTCTGTATTATGTGCTATCCTAAAATTCATTGTACAAGATGCCTTAGATTTTTTTCGCTATATACATGAAGTACACCGCGATCGTCTTCTACAACTAGCCGTATAGCACCGCTTAGTTTACAGAATACTGCTACTACAGTTCCTACAAAGGTGTAATCTCCACCTACCTTTTCGACATGGTCTCCGACTTTAAAAATTGATTCCATTGTTTCCAAACCTCAAATAAAATTCTGCTAATTTCTTTTTTTCAAGTTCTGCGGTTATGGCATATTGGTAACCGTAGTGAACATAATCGATCTGCTGATGATAAACTGGAGATTCTATAGCATTCTCCATGACAAATTTACCTGCGTCCGATTGTTGCCAGTTCCATATTGGTCCTGCGGCATAGATCTCAGGGTCCTCTACATCGCTGAGACGAAAGCGATGTACTACAACCTTGTGAATTTCTTTTACAATTTCTTTGTCGCCGTCCTTGGCCACTTGATATCTTACCCGGCCCATTTTAGATAAAACAGTGTTTGAAATTTAAGAGCATCATGTTTTGTTTTAAAGTACCATTGATCGTATGCCATTCTTCTTACATCAGGCCAATTTTCTAGTTGCTCAGTTGTCCAATCGACTACCGGTGTAATATCTATATAGCTGTCTTCGTATACTAACTCTTTTACAGTTATAACCCATACTTTACAGTTCTTTGATAATTCAGCACAATATCGAGGTCCTGATTCTAACATTGATTTATATTTTTCGTAATCAGGTTCTAAACTTGTTAGAATGGCCTCCCAGGGGTCCGTCATGTCTTCTTCTTTTTAGAGAAATTGCGACGACGCGGAGAGGTAGTTTTTAGATTAAGGTTACTATGTCTTACATCCTTGATGCTTTTTTCAATAGCGGCATGAATTTGTTCAGGAGTAGGATCATTAAAATCATCGGCTGTTTCAAACCCTACTGTATTGATAAACTTAATGGTAGAATCTAAATCAAATTTTCTAAGGTAACCTAATGGACCTCGTTCATCTTCACTCATGGTTTCCCATGTGCGAATTTCTAACAAGGCGTCAATTTCGGTCGGAACAGCAATGATATAGTGAGGTCCTGCTGTAAATCCTTCATCAGACAAGTCCAATACTTTAATTACAGTACCCTTGGTCAATCGTGCGTTTCTAGAGATACCAGAGATCCATGCCGAGTCACCGGCTTTGTAAATATTCTTAGCGGTCATGCTACGGTCACTTCTCTTTGATCTTTTGTACTTTTGGTCTCAAGAAGGTCTTTGACAAACTTAATGGCCTTTCGATCAGTGTCATAGACATATTCTTGATCTTCTGTATCATCGCTTCGTAGTGTAACGATTACACCGTTACACACCTTACGAATTTCGATTGACTCAAACATAGGTTCACCTTTTATTGTGGAACACTTAAATTGTAATTAAAGTGGAAAATACCGATATGAGCCACTTCACGGCTCAATGCCTGATCGCACCAAATTTCATATCCTGCTTTTTGTGCCTGCTGGCAGAAGAATATGTCCTCACCAATTTCAAGATTCATCGAGGGAATGTACTCTTGTAGGTAGTGCGGTTGAGGAATTTTTTCATAAACTTCGCGCTTGACCATAACTAAGCCATGCGGAAGAACATCAATTAGTTCCATATCTGGACTGTTATCGGTAGTATGGAATTCAACAAATGTACCTGGCTGTCCGCTCATACCTGTAAAATTAGGATTAGGGAAACGACGGCGCCGATAGTTAGCACCGACAATGTCTTTGTTGCGAGCTAGCAATCGCATAGGAGCATCGATAGGAAACTTCATGTCCGAGTCGACCCACCAAATGTAATCAAAATCTGATTTCAAAAAGATGTCAACTAGGTTACGACGGGCAATAGTAATAACTGAGCCAATGTTGAACGCACAGTTAATTTTGATACCATTAGCAACCATATTGGCCGCAGCCATAGCTAGGTGTTGTGCAAATTCGGCATTGACCATTTCCATAGCTGGAACAGCAATCATAACGCTAGGGCGTCGATTCTGATTGGATGCTGGTTGTCTTGCCTGTGCTGCCGGAGCAAAAGACTTCGGAATCTGTGTACGATTCGGGATATTAAGTTTACCTTTGTTCTGCATGAGTTTCCTTTAGTGTTTAGTATACTTGTTTATTTTAGAAAAATCAACCTTTAGTTTGCTCATTTACCTAGGAGCAAACTCTTGTTGGAGTTTAATATTATCCATAAACTCTTTTTTAGTCCCTGGATCATCTTTGAAAGATCCTCGTAGAACTGTTGTTTGTGTAAGGCTACTATGAGCCATAATACCTCTGTTTTCACAGCAACCGTGTGTGGCCTGGATATAAACTCCTAGGTCTGTGGCTCCTGTGGCTTTTGCGATTTCTCTAGCAATGTCATTACAAAGTTCCTCCTGGAGAGTACCACGTCGGGCACACCATTGTGCGATTCGGGTGTATTTGCTGAGTCCGATAAGTTTTTCAGCGGCAATAATGCCAATATAAGCAACGCCACTAACGGGTTGGTGATGATGGCTACACATACTGCGAAGCTCACTGCGAACAACCAGCATACCTTCATAACGGTCCGCCGTGTTGTTTGGAAATGCTGTTGCGTCTGGTGCTGGGTCATATCTACCTGCCATTATTTCGTTAAAATACATTTTAGCCAGGCGTCGTGCTGTACCCTTGCTGTTAGGATCGTTTTCACGATCGATAAGAAGTCGATCAAGAACCAATTCAAACGCTTCCGTAGCCTCGTCAATTAGTTGATTCTTTGTTTGCTCGTCGACATAATCGCTAATGTTATCTCCGGCCCAAAAACGCTTACCTTCGCGTTTCATTTTGAATCGAATTACATCTGCTAAATATGCTTCTTCGTAGCCGCCTTCTCCGGCTATTACTTCTAATGCTGTGTCTTTTTTCAATTTATTATTCTCCGAGTTTGTGTCGAGGATGACATTTTATAATATAGATTTATTTAGGTTCCGTCAACCTAAGCAGTAGATTTTTCTTTACGGCGGCATTAAGCACATTCATATCCACGCTAGCATCTTCGGCAATTTTTAGCAAGGCTGCTGTGTCTTTTGGAAAACAAGCACCACCAAAACCGTAATAGCCGTCGGGCCCAGGAACCTGTAAATGGCTGGATCCAATTCTGTGATCGGTGCGAATCATTTTAGCAACCACTGTATAGTCGCAATCAAGTTTTTTAGCAAGGTCGGCTAATTCATTCATATAGATAACCTTGGTAGCCAAGAAAGTATTTAGAGTATATTTGGCCAAACTAGCTTCGGCAATTGAACAATGGAATACACGATCCTGTTCTAATCCGGATTGACTTAGCCGAATAAGTCTTTCTGCTTCTCTGCGATAGGCACTGACAGCACCACCAATAAAGGCAAACTTACCATTGGCATAGTCTTGTTCGGCGTTGGCCGCTGTTAAGAACTCAGGAGCATGAACTAGATTAGGAAACTGTCGGTTTAATTCTGTGTAGATATTAGGAGGTGCCGTACACTTACTAATAATTACACCGGTATAGTTAATGGCCTTAAGATCTTGTAATACACCTTCTAAATAAGAAGTGTCGCAACTACCATCATCACTTTGTGGACTAGGAACACAGACAAAGATACCATCGCAGGTTTTTAGTTCATCGTAGGTAGCCATAAATCCTTTTGGAGGATCACGTTTGACTAATGTAACATACGGGTCGCCGGCAAATGCCAAACTAATAGCATTACCTACATATCCTACTCCGATAATTCCTACTCTTGTGTATTGGTCCATAAAAATCCTTGTTTTGTTCTTTTAATTATGATTAAGGGCGGGCACACTCTAAATTTATTGGAAATCTTTATAATCATTAGAAGAAATAGGTCTCGCCGGAATGACAAGACCTATCTGGTAAGAATCTTTGATCAAAATTCTAATTCTTTTTCAACAGCTTCTTTGATAAGATACTTATCATGCCACATAACACCAGCACCTTCACCCCATGTGTGCTTCATAGTTTCCTGCCAATGGCGAGCTTTTTCTAATGCTTCATTGGCTGAGTTGGCTTTTACATCCAGTTCAAATCGAAGATCCAATTTTACTTTGTATTCGTCCATTTCTTTTTCCTCAGGAAAAACAAGTTTTGCGCCGCCCATTGTTCCAGGCATTTCCATCTTATATGGTTCGTCTTCGCCTAAAATAGGCAAGTTGTCATAGTAGGTTTCGCCGATATCTTTAACATATTGAAGAATAGTTTCTTCACTGTCAACAATGGTATACTTTACATCATCCCAGGCTTCATTAGGATCGATACCATTTGATTTTGATTCATTGATGTAGGCATTGACATATTGTGGATTGGTCCATTGAAATGCTTGATCTGTGCCAGGTACATCAGCATGTACTTGATATACGGTGTAGTCTTTAGTATCAAAGATACAATGGCTACAACCATTGCCGTCGGTATCTCGAAATTCAAGATACTGGGCATTGCTGCCAAAACATTTCCATTGATACGGATCACCGCCGCTAGTGCGGGCTCCGGCCGCTGTAATAACATCAAGAAGTTTCATTTGTTTAATCCTATAAAAATCATTTCTCTTTCGGTAACTGTGGCAACAGGTTTAAGCCAACCTTTATCAATACATTCTGAAATTATTAGTTTGTATTCTCGGGGACATTCGGGAAGGATATGAAATCCGGCTCTAGGGGAACGAACAAATCCATCATTGATATAGAACTCAGGATCCGTTTGACGAATAGTCTTAGTTTGGCTTTTATGAAGTGTATATTTCATGCTTTATAGTAGCATGAAGATAGATAACTGTCAATTACCAGGCAATCCAATCTGAGGTTTTATATGGCCGACCTAGTTCGGCATTATTGATGTATCCTATGGATCGTTTTTTAAGGCGTCGAATAATTTTATGATTTTGGTCATAATCAAATGCCTTGAGATACATTCGAAGAACATTGCTTTTTAATTTACCTTTTCGGTGTTTCTTACCAATATATGTTTCGACAGCTTTTTTATCATTACGGAAGTTAGCCATTAATTCGCAGGCCATATTGAAACTGTAGGCATCAATTTCGTCAGGACAACCTAGATAACTCTGCTCGATGCGTTGCTGATAACGATCTGCTGTGCTTTCATAGTCAGGAATTATCTTGAATTTGCGTCTGCGATATTGGCGCATATGAATAATTTCATGAAGTATAACATCAGCAAAACTACGACAAATGCGCTCAAACTTATATTTGGTTAGAGAAATTTTTTTATCAAATAAGCAGTAGTTAAAATTAACTTCTATACACTTTTTATAATCTTGATCGTAATCACTGAAGTAAGTTCCGCCTACATATATCCAACCGGACTCAACGGTAGGGTCGAATTTTTTAACTACTCTAACCGGAAGAAGTTGTTTAACATGTTTAGCAAGTATAGTATGGATTTGAGTTGGAGTCATTTTACGATCTACAACTTCGGGATAAGCTAACCATAAAAAGTTTACTAGCCCTCTGCGGTCTAAAGTGGACCAATTGAACTCAGTTCTTGCCATGTTTGCCCTCCGTTGTATGACAGCAACAAATTTATTTATATGTGTCTATATATACAAATTATGTTGGGTGTTAATGGTGTGGTTGGTAGGTTTCGAACCTACAAAGGCACGGTGATTAAATCGAGTGCCCCTTCCCGCAACCCATACAATTGGGCATATTGGAGGTCTGCCATATTCCGCTCACAACCACATTTGCATTGTAAGGGTATTTAACAGGCTATGTCAAACGAAAATTACTCTTACTTTGGTTGAAAAATTGCGCCGGTTTTACTATCGTAATCAATATTTGGATCAAACCGGCTAAAGTTTTCCCACCCAAGCTCGCCCTCGGCAACTTTACTGCCTCTAGTATATTCACCAAAATGATTTACCATAATACCGCCCTGCTCGGTTTTTAGCAACCCTACAGTTGACCCATTTTTCTGTAACATAAAATTGGCAACAGTAGCTTCGCTTGGATAACCGTTCATTTGTTTATGATCAAACTCGCGAGCAATCCAGGCAGGATAAAAACTGCTCATCATCCAAAAATATGGATTATCTCTTTCGATTCTATAGTTTCGCCAGATTTGATCAGAATCCTTTGGCCCAATGGGGTCAGTTTCAAAATGATACCAATTGTCTCGCCTTAGTTGAACCTGACTTAGATTAGGATTGTCCTGCAGAATTTCAATTAGATCTATAAACCTTACAGGATACATAATTTCAGCATCGTCCTCTTGGTGCCATACATAATCAAAATCTCTCACTTTTACAAAGTCAAAAAGTTCTTGCCACGTGCGTGTAATACCTTGATTCTCTCGATGTAAATTAATATGTGTGTATCCATGAGATTTGGCGATCATTTCAACCAATGGGTTATTTCTGCCATTCGGGTAATCGTCAAAAAATATCTTAGTTACTTCGCAATGCCGTGTATCAAGCAGATCTTGGCTTTTTAGTGTACGAGTAATATAAGGTATTCTGTTAGTTGAGAACACCGCCATGCATATTTTGTAAGTCATACTCGTCGTTCTGTATCAAAGAAAAATATTTGAAAAAGTCTTCCGTTGTCATTGTTATTGCCAAAATAATCAAGACTAGCGTGATATAGGTCTCCTCTATATATAATCAGTCTATTATATCTGTTACCTATTGTATCTACTCTGTCCCATTTTGTGTAGTCGTACCCATCATAGGAGTTGGTTCCGGCTAGGTCTTTCATATCGCCGTTGGCCTTCCATCTAAACAGACCCGTGCCGCCGCTATGAGGAGCATCGGGGGTAAGGTATAGAACTCCTGCCCACATATTATTAGGATCGCTATGAATCCATGTCCTATCCTGTGCTGTAGTTATCTGGAAGGCACCGCAATAACCTTCGCCCCTTTCGGCACCGTATGTATTGGTTATCGGACCAGCCCAAGGCATAAAATGTTCAATAGCAGCCTTTGTATCTTCGGTCCAAAAAGATCTTGTTCTGGCACCGGGGAAGTTTCCCTTTACATCAAAAGATTGGGTTAGAGCAAAATTTCGTACTACATCCGGAGCAATATAAAAATTATCAATAATAAAAGCGGTCATTTCCATTTTAATACCTCACAAACTTTCCATCTGGACCGTGCCATCCGTTGACTATCCAATCGGTTTCGATGATGTCTTGTTCCCATGGCCTGGTTAAAAAATATCCAAGTGTTTCAATATCATAATGTTGCATACTAGGTCTATCAGTTATTGCTGCCATAGCTGTATAAAGATCTGCAAAACTCTTTTGATATTTTTTGCCCCAGCCAAACAATACACTGCAATACTGTCGAAGCTTGTTATCGTTTTGAAATGCTCGGCGGTCAACCATATCATATCCCCAATAATCTTGCCATTCATGTTCGAGATATTTTTTATAAAAGATTTTATCAGGATTGTTTTCTATAATGTTTATATCAAAAGAACTATTAATAAAATAACGCCCGCTCATTTTAAACACATAATCAAATTTTTCAAGCTCTTTGGCATGTTTATTTAAAAAGCTGCTCATTATTAGTGACTCACAGCGTGTTTTATTGGCATGAGATTTTGTGATTTCATAGACCTCGGGCCAGTCAAAGGCAACACTAATAAATCTTAGATTCTTTTGATATATAAGTTGTTGTAGGTATTCTCCCCAGTTTGGACTTGAATCTAAAAGATAGATAGTAGTATCTTCTTCTTTGGTAGCCTGAGCAATACTGTTTATAGTAAATTGAGTTTGTCGTAACCTTTCTTCAGCAGAAAAGTAGGACCTTACTGGACTATAGGTAAGTGGATATTGATTATCCACGTTAATTGTACTGGTTATTATAAATGCTGTTTTCATGTTCTATAAAAATTATCATCAACTAATTTTTTAAAATATTCATCAAATTGTGGGTGTATAACAGTATCCTCAAAATTTTCAAGGGCATGGTTTCTACAATCAATTGGTTTGATAGAATCAATGTTTTCAATGGCATTAACTACATCTCTGAAGTCTCTACATCTAAACCCCACATGTGACTTGACAGTTTCTGGAAATGCTCCCCAATCTGTTGTGATCGCTGGCGTGCCACTCATAAACCCTTCAGCGATCATGTTGCCAAATGGTTCTACATAATATGTGAGACCTAAAATAGCCTTGGCACGACTCATAAGTTTTTTTCTTTGTTCAATGTTTCGAGGACCTAACAGCTCAACATGCTTGGGAATTGTTTTGTAACCTAGATGCTCTAGGTCGCCAGGTCCGGCAATAATAAGTTTTTTTCCTGTATATTCAGCAGCCTGAATGGCTAAATCAATGCCTTTTAGTTTGGTGATTCTTCCAAACATTAAAAGATAATCTTCTTTATCTTCACAATATTCAAATTCGTCCTTGGTAATAGGATTGTAAATAACTTGGTCATACCAGCTTGGGTTCAAGCTCATATTGTTCTTGCCATAGTAAATGTGCATGTGAGCATAACTGACAAAGATCCTAAAGGGAGCAAAGACAGCTTCATGAGTGTAACCGATACTAGGTTCCACTGCCCTAAGGTCAGGATTGGCTTCGCAGGCTAGTCTATTTTCTTGACCGAAAAAACAAACAATGATATCTCCGGGATTTTTTCTTTTAGATATTTCTGCACCTGCTTTGGCATTGTAAGTGGCTACATCGACATTATGATCGCCGGAAAATTTATCAAGACAAATAACTCTTTCACATTGAACATCACTGCTTACTGGGGCATAGTGTACGCAGTTCCAACCATACTCTGTCATGTACTTTATAAATTTCCAGCAGGCAATGCTAAACGCATCAATTCTTTCGTTGAAGTTAACTGGGTTACCTGGGTTAGATAAAATATGTAATGTTGTCATACTGCAATATTAATATAAATTTGATACAAAATCTATCAATGCTTGATGACGATCATATTGGTGAATAACAGCAGGTGCTGTGCCATTAAGCAGAATCTTATTCTCTGCCAAGGTTACAATGTCCTTGGCTCGCTCTTGGGTAACACTTTGTCCTACCGTTCCTACTAGGTCACCATTTTGGAAAAGTGTACAATCAATCTTATCTTTATAAACTATCTTGTTTAGAATTGCCTGATCAACATTAACAGTCTGATAGCTATGATTGTTAGTATGTTTAAGAATATCAAGCTCGATTTTAATTCGATTACAAAGTTCTAAGACTTGTTCCCTTGACCCAAGGATAGTGCCAGCACACAAAATTGTGTTATCTTTAAGTTCTGATACTATATCACTACCATATGCTGACTCGGTCCAGTAGCGGTTATAAATGCATTCGCCTAACGCAATGCCGGGATCCTCTAAGAATAAATTCAACGAATTATCTGAGCACCAATTGAATATGTTGTCCTGAAAGACAACATCGCGAGTGTCAGTTACAAAAACATTTTTAAATTCTAAGTTGTCAGACAAAAATTCTATGTACCTTATAAATCGATAATTATTCATCCTTGTATTGGAATATCTAAAAGATTCAAAGGTCACGCTCTTGACATTGTGTTGGTTAAGGAAGTCTTTAAACCCTTGCGAGGTCGTTTGACCGACAAACAATACAACACTGTCAGTTTGATTATACTGTCTAAAAGATTTTACAAATGCTTTTATATCAGTTAGATCGTAGTCTACTGCTAGTCCTAGAACTAAATTGTTCATTCGATAGGTTTTTGTAAATTTGCTTCGTACTCAGCTAATTTTTGTCTAAATTCGTCCTCAGTTAATCCGTGCCAGCCAATGCAATAGCCGTGAGGACTTCTACCGCAACCACATTTTGGAGCAGTAGATTTTTGCGTATTTTGAGAAGAAGTTTGTGTATTCATTTATATTCCTAATAAAGGATATTTAAATGCTATTAAATAACAGTAGAATGATTTTGAGTAATAAATATTTCAACTAAGGAAACAATTATGCCACTTCTATTCACCGGAAAAACAATAAAGACAAATAATCAACCCTGGTATTCGGAAGCTAATCCCGAAGCATACGCAGCCTATGTAGAAAGTGTAAAACAATCTGGGTTGGTCTTGGAGTTTTCAGAATACAACGATCCAAATAACTCAGATGTTATGATAACTGAGATTATTTTTCCAGATCAAGCAAGTGTAAATCAATTCGGAAACGAATTTGTACAATCAGAATTTGTAGTTAATCGACGGAACTATACTCGAGCAAATGGGTGGAAATGGGAGAGAAATATAAGACAGTTATAAAGGTGTCAAGCTACTCTCACCACAAGAGCCCTTGACTGGGCTGTTTCTCCGTCCACAAGTTTTAGTCTTTTGGCAGGACTGTAGTTGTCCACCTAGGATATTTTCAAGTCGCCCATGTAAAGCGGGCCTTGCTGTAGATCCTACGCACAGTGTCTTTTATGGTTCAGACAATTGACCCCCGTTTACTAACCGGTACGGGATCCGGGGTTATTTGGTGCCGAATGTCTGATTCGAACAGACGACCTATCGCTTACAAGGCGATTGCAACTACCGCTGTGCTAATCCGGCATAAACTTTATTATACTTATCTGTTGGCGTTTTGTCAACAGGTTTTTTATTCTTTCCAAAAACTCTTTCCCAACCTTCATCAAACTTTTGCTTATCAGTTGGACGTTGTTTAGAACCTTTTCCTGACATTGTTAACCTCTGCAATTATTTTTTTTTTCTAATCGAACGAGATTGTTCTTCGAACATCTTAACATAACTTTTTATAAAGCTACCTCGTTTATGAGGGTCGATAAAATTTGCCGCCATTCTTTTAATCGATTTTGGTAGTTTAATAGATTTTGGGTCGTAGCCTTTTGTAGTCATTTTGTAATAAGCCTTTTTAAATGATCTCTAGTGACAGCACCGGCTTCGATTTCTTTAAGAGCCGTGACTGTTAAACTATTATGATCTTGAATCTTTTTTAGAGCACCCATTCGGAGCTCTCTTGTGCGTAGAGATGCTACCAGCACCATGTCAAATCTATTGCCGATATTAGCCGCACACCGATCTATATCGGTCATTGAACTTGCGAAAGGTTTTTTTGTTGTTTCCATAGTATTTAAAATTGGTTGCGGGTGAGGGAGTCGAACCCCCAATCTTGGCTTATGAGACCAAGCGGATACCATTTCCATAACCCGCGATATTACTTATCAAATTTATTGGTGCCCTGGGAGGGACTCGAACCCCCACGCTTTTGGCACTTGCTCCTAAGGCAAGCGTGTCTACCATTTCACCACCAGGGCAAATAATCATTTCCAGGGAGGCCCTACCACCCATACAACTAATGATTTTCTAACTCCGGAAAGCACAGGCCTAACTCTGTGAAGTTGATAACTTGGGAAAACAATTAATCTTCCTTTCTTTTGTTCAACTACAGTAGGCTCTGAGTTTTCAAATAAATCAAACTCACCACCTGTATATTCACTGTTATTACTTAATATTAAACTACAAGATAGCTTTCTTGTCAAGGTCTTAACATCACCGAAAATTAAATCTGAATGGGTGTTATAGTGATCATTACTATTATACACAGTATACTGAACATGGTCAAATCCCCACAGATCTAAGCCAAAATCTCTTTCGTTTAAATTTTGAATGGCACTCAACAAACGATCAAACATCCACTTATTATATTGATCCACCCCAAAAAATGCGTTTGAGCTTGAACGGTAATTGTCATCCGTTTTGCCCATGGTTTTTGAATCTTCTAATTTTAGACTATCGCCGCAATTTACAATAGAATTTATCTCAGCGTCTGTAAAAATATTGTCGTACCAGGCTAGATTACAATTCCAAAAAACATTACGACGCGGATTTAAAGTTATCTTATTCATCTAACTAATTATCAAACAAATAGTTATTGGTCTTAAATATTGTTATGGTTCAAGAAGATCGCTATGCCGCAATTAAAAAAAGATTTTTTAATCTTTTTATAGCTATGGCAACTCATCACGGCATTCCTTACGCCTCGGGCTTTTTAATAGGTTGGTTGTCGTACCTTGCTCGCTACGATCATTCGATAATGTTGAAATTAGAAAATTTAGAATCTAAATATAACGTTAAAAAAGATGGTCGACCCTGAGGGATTCGAACCCCCAACCGCTGATTTCGAAGACCAGAACTCTATCCAGTTGAGCTAAGGGCCGAGTTATACTGACATAAAAGAACTGTTTGGTATAATATCTACAATTAGATGTATTCGATCAAAATCACTGCTGTTAATAACAGAATGTGGTTTGTTGTTATCAATTCGATAGCATACACCTTTTTCTAAATTTAGAATGGTATTATCGACTCTAAATATGACCTCATCATTTGTAATGATGGGGATATGACACCTGTGCGATTTTTCAAGATAGTACCCGCGATCTACATGAGTTGAGATTTCACATCTACTTGGAAGTTTTGTAAACAAAGATCTTCCAACTTTTCCGTTAAAATAAGTTTCTAATGTTGAAATAATCTCAGAAATAGCAGGTTCAAATTTATCAAAATATTTACTAGTTTGGGTAGGGTAGCCGTACCCGTTCCAATCTAACGGAAAATCGGTTAGCATTATTGAAAAAGTTTTTTGATGTGCTTTGAAAATAGTTTGTCTAGATTGATCATCGAACCATTCATTGTCCATACTGTGAATAAGTGTTGTTAAATTATTCACATTAAATTGAGTTATCTCGGTAAAATCTCCAAATTTTTTCATAGTAACTGTAATTATATTTGGTAGGAGCACAGGGATTCGAACCCTGGACCAACGGATTAAAAGTCCGCTGCGCTACCGCTGCGCCATACTCCCATAACCACTTATATATCTCCTTCTCTAATTCTTTGTTCACGTCTTGCTCTGGCAAGTATAAACACCTTTTCGTTGTCGTTAGTCCAGTCTTCAGGAAGCGGCACACCATTAATAGTGTGCGGCTCCTGCTCATCGTAGGTCCAACCTAGACACTTCATCATTTTGTGCTTGACCAGTAAGTTAGGACTACGAAAGGCTTCAGCATCGTCGAAGCCCATCATAACACCGACTTCGGCTACAGCACCACTACGGCACACACCTGCATGGCAGTGAACGACGACATCCATTCTGTTGGCCAGGGAATGTTGCAGAAGTTCGACTAGTCTATCAGCCTGTTCTTGTGTAACGGCAAATTCGCTCATGTCAGTCCATGTGCCCTCACCGTTGTTGGTTAGACCATCTTCCTCGATATCAAGAAACTCAAACTTATGAATCTCTTTAAAATTATGTTTTGGAACAGGAAACTCCGTAGCCGGATCCACAATTTGAATCAGCATGGCGTTCTCGCCCACACGAATGTGATGACCCTTTGGTACATCTGATAGAGAAATATTTTGAATCCAGGGCATCTTATTTTCCTTTTTAAGTTAATCTCTTGCTTCTTGCTACTAAATATCGACATCATGCTAAATTATACACTTTTTAAGTCCGGAGAACAAATAATTGTTGAGTCTAGTTTGTACGATCTTTACCAATATAAAGTCTATATTGGGAAGCACATTGTCGAAACCAACGCTAGATCGAGTTATTGGTACCTAAGCCATAATACTGCGGTTTCTAAAACTGGGTCAGGTGAGCTTTTTAACAGTGAAATTTTATGTGTAGAAATATTTGGATACACACCTGAAAACAGATCTAGCTCATTTTCTAGATTAACTGACCTTCCCTACATCAACGGATGTAGCAGCAAGCAGTTGATTAATCCAAACCGTCCAGGTGACCCAACGTGGCAAATGCTTTATATCCCACCGTATACATCCGAGCAGGCACACCATATTCATTCTACAACACGAGTTGTATATGTTCAAGGTGGCAAAGGTAAAAGCCACATTGGACAATCACTTAGTGTTACCAGCTTTGATTTAGAGGTTGGCGATATTCTTATCCTAGATAAGATGGTACCTCATCATTTCAGTACAGAGGAAACAGGGCTTGTTGTTTTACCTTTACATATATTCAGTAGTGTTGATCAAGAGTTTAATCATCCGATGTTTAACGGCACACATAGAATTTAAAGATCAACAAAGTCATTATCAGGATTGTAATAATCAAACGGTTTAAAGTCTGTAAGAATTTTTAATTCATCAGTAATAGCGTAAGAAATAAGCCGATGATAAAATATATGCTGTAAACTTGGACGCTTATACTTGTGTATAAAATAATCTTCATTTTTATCAAAATCGTAAATGACTTTTTTTGATTCTTGCTTATATTGTTTCCAATTATCAATGATCCTTACTTCGGGATGATTCATACTCCAGAGCTGAAAATCGTCAGTTTGATAGAAATGATGTATGTGTTCCTGTGCCCATTCTTTGGTAATATTAGGTATAAGTTTCGGCGATGCTAATGTGTAAATTCTAAAATTTACAGTTTGCCATTTATAACAAAAATTGTACCACCAAAAGAAGTCTGAATTCTTTTCTAAGTTAATGTTTTTTAACAATGCCGATTGAGATATTTTATCAATTAACAATTTTGAAATATTGTCGTGTTGAATATAACTGTTGATAAATTCAAAAACTGTGTCTTTGTTAAATTTGTCTTTAATTTCTTGTGTTCCGCGTTTGATAAGATATCGATTAATAATGTCGCTACCAAAAATTTGGTCATTGAATTCCCCTGTGACTAAAATCATACTTCCATCAAACAATACGGGCAACTGATGACTATTAATTAATTCAAAGTTTGGAAGTAAAAAATTCTTAAAAAATTCAGGATTTTCATAAATTGAGTGACTATTCATTATAATTTTTATCTTATCTTTTAGATCATTGATGTGATATCTTGATAAAAATCCAACAATTACACCCGTGCTGTCAATGCCACCGCTGTAAAGAATACCAATTGGTTTTTGTAATTTTTCAGATAAATTATAAAGTTCTGTAACTTTTTTTTGTACACAATCGTTGTAACTTTCTGTAAAAATTTTATATTCTGGCATGAGGCATTGTTTGTACATTTTAAGATGTATAGGAAGTTTTAGTAGTCCCGACCGATCGTTCATACCAACTGCCTCATTTATTAATTTATATATAGACCCCCACGCAGTAACATCTTTTCTATAGATGCTATGTATAAAGCTAATAGGGTTATAGTAATATAACGATTTCATATTCTGCCATTTGCCCAGAATTCTTGACGCATTTGTTCAAGGATACTGCTTTTTTCTCCAAAATTTGTAGCTTGGTTTATTTTGTTTTTCCATCTTTCAGCAAGAGCCGTAATTTTAAATTGAATAACTTGGTTAGACTCGATTCTTAATTTTAAAGTTTTATATGCTTCTTCGGGTGTTAGTTCTACAAATCTAGCATAATCTTCAATGAGCCAGGAATAATGTCCTTCTGATGGATTACATTTTTCAAGTTCTGAAGCGGTGATTAAAGGAAAGTCTTGCCAGTGATTACTTCCCCTTACATTAAGAGCAGTGAGAATATGACTTTCCCACATCGAGAACAATTGTCGTCGTAATTTTATAATCTCTTGAGTTTTTATTATATCGGCATTTAGAAATTCTTTAGAATGTTCAACCATGGTACCGTTTCTCCAGTCTATGGTGTACGGTTGATCATAAAAAAATTCCCAATTATTAATCTTAAAGTAATAATTGTTATTATGAACTGTAAGAATAAAAGTGCCAATATCTCTTATTCCTTCGCATAAAGCATAGGCAATTTGCTTGCTCCATGAATTTGTATAAACAAAATTAGTGTCGTTATCGCAGATAACATACTTACATATAAGACTCATAAAATAAATTCCGATGTTATATTATAAAATGAATGTCTAGACTTTTCCCAAATGCAAAGATGCGTAGCATTAGGCAAAACTTTTATATATTTGTTTTTAACTCTTAAGTCATCAAATAATCTTTTAACCATAAAGTAAGGATTCTCAATATCGTATTGTGCATTCAGTAATAGTACATTTGATGTACTATTAGACATACCTTTTATTTTTTGTATTTCTTTAGCCAACCCGGGTGGGTTAAAAATTTTCCAACTTTTAGTTTCCGCATCGTATGTCCGTGAAAATGTTTCAATTGATTTCGACACTTCTTCAAACCATTGAGTTTCTCTAAACTCTTTCCCATTAGGTTGTGCCGAATCGGATCTATTTTTTATTTTATAAAGATTAACTGTTGAATAATTTTTGTTATCCGATTTGTCAATAAAATCTACTCCTGCCGGTGGATCGTAATCTCTGCGTTCCCAGTTAGGATTTAGAAGTATAATATTTTTAAAAATACCAGGATAACGATGGCTCACTATTAAACTTATCGGTCCTAAAAAACTAAATCCAACGATACTAATTTGAGTATCGGTTCCTAGCAAATTTTTTATATATTCACTACAGAATTTTATATCATTAAAATAATCTTCAATTGTTGTACAACCATTACCGTTAAAAAATTCAGGAACATTGTCGCTTAATCCATAACCCCGTAGGTCAATTAGGAAAGCGTCAATACCTTTAGAAGCAAGATATTCACCATAGCTTATTGATCCTAATCTAACACCCATGCTTGATTCAACGCACAGACTTTTACTATTAAGTAAGATCACTGCATTTTTTGTTTTTTTTAACGATGGTATATGCCTTATGTAAAGTTTCACACCATTGTTGTTGACAAGATTAGAATTTTCTAGCATATATGGTCGTGAACATGAACTTATTATTAATTATTTGAATATTAGAAAACCCAATGTCTTCTAGAACCGTAAGGTACCATCCTAACGACTTTGTAACCAATACGCCGGTAATAGCAGCTTTTTTCTTGTCAATTACTTCTTGGGATACACCTTGCGATCTTTTCCATGTATGATATAAATTTTCCATCTCAGGAGTAAAATCCATTTTGTCCGATAATATTAAAGTTCCTTCATGATTCAAGGAATTGAATATATCATTAAGATAATCTTTACGATTTTGAATAAAATGCAAGGTCCAATTGGCTAAAACTAGATCATAATTTCCATGGACAAAAGTATCACTAAGAACAATTTTTTCTTTGTGTTTACTTAATTCTATCATGGAACTACTGCTTTCGACTCCCTTAAGATTAGTATATCCGGCACTCGAAAAAACATCTATTGTATGACCTAATGCGCTGCCTACATCAATAATTGAAATATCTTTTTTACTACCATATACCTCCTCAGCAACACTAATACAAAGATTAATTACACGATCATAGTCTGGTATATGTGTCTGAGCCTCGGTCTGAAATCGTTGTGCTACTGATTTATCAAAAGCCCAACTTGACAGTTCTTTTACCTTGGGTGCTAGAGCCATTTCACCTTTAGTGTTGGTGTTATTGTTGGCAACATTTTGTGAAACTTCTTTAAGAGTAATATTTTTATTTTGAAAAAATCTAATTAAAAATCTTGCCGGCGATGGATAAACTCGTCGAGAATTTTTTTCTATTAAATGGTTAAATGAATCGTGAATAGATTCGTCTGTTAATCTAGTTGGATATATCAGATCTTCTTTATCTTCGAATCCATAAATTTTCATTATAAACCTTAAAGCGGCTGGAGTAGGTCTTGCGCCAATGCCGTAAAATGTTGTATTAGATTCTGGACTGTTTATATGTTGTTTAGCTTGTAACTCGATGACTGTAGAATCGGGTCCTATAAAATAATATGGATACAGGCTATCAATCACTATAGCATGATTACAAATCATGCTAACTTTTTCTAAAATTTCAAAGGTATTAACAAATGCATAGATGACTCCAAACATGGAAATTACATCATATTTGTTGCCTTTTTGTATTTCCCCGTCTAAAAAAGTTTTTATATCTTGTTCTACAATAGAAAATTTGTTTGTTGACCAGTAGTTAGATAATAATTGTTTACTAGTTTCTACCATAGCAGGTTGTACTTCAACCCCTGTATAAGATTTAGCACCTTTACTTAGTACCCAATGTCCGGTAGATCCGAAACAACTGCCCAAATCAAGCACGGATGAGTTATATACCAGCCAGTCGGGCAGTGCCGCCTCATGTCTTTTTGATATCGATTCTGCTGTTACTGTGCTGAATCCTCTACCTTTTCGGCTGTCAGCTTCGATAAACTCTGGAAATTGATCAAAGAAGTTCATGTTAAAACCCTAGATTGGAGCGGGTAGCGAGAATCGAACTCGCAAATAATCCTTGGCAAGGATTCAGGTTACCTTTACATCATACCCGCATAAAAAAATAAGTGGAACTTTCATTCCACTTATTTAACAGGATGGTCGGAACAGGTATTTTATTTTCTGCTTGCCCCTATCCCCAGTATATCGGTTTAAGTTCCGCAAGCCTATCCAGTTTGTTCTATGCTGGCTACTAGATAACATTCTGCTATCAATATCTTGTATTCTACAAGCACTATCTTATGTTACCCACTTTCGTGGAAGACTTCAAAGTATTTTTTTATATTGCCGAATCCATCCTAATAAAATAACAGGCTAGTTTTCTACTTTGAGTTTTTTTCAAGGTCAATATCGAAACACCTTTATTTGGTTTGTCTTCAAGTATACCCTTCATAGCACTCCAGCGAACCTTTGTGCTCCATTTGTACCCAACGCCCCAACACGTCAGCTTATTAGACTTGCTGAACCTAGCCTTACATTTTATTTATAGCACAGAATAACGTGGAACGTCAACTGTGGCTAGCATGATACCGTATGGTGTCATGTCTGCTCCACTAAGGATGCCCTTCATGACTGCTGGGCTGAACCCAGACACCAGTGCGGTTCCACGCTTGTCGAACTTAACAGGGACATTGTCCCGGCTGTTCAGGTTCCAAAATACCACGTTAGGCATTGTGTAACCTGCGTCCTTGTACTTACGCTTGATCATTTGGATCGCAGAATCATCGTAGCTTACGCATTGATCAAACTGCATGTCCGAAAGGATCAGCAAAGTCTTTGGCATGTCACTTGCGTTCACACCGCCCTTCACTGCGATGCGTAGGATTTCGTCGAACGCCGCGTGTAGGTTAGTGTTCATGCCCCAGTCGCTAGATTCCATTTGTGCCATCTTCTGGCTCAAAGTTCCTTTAACGACCTGTGCCGTTGGCTTGGCGCTGAAAGTCAAGAATGTATCCTTGAATACACCTGTGTTCTTGTCAGCACAGTACAGACCCAATGACAAGGCAACATCGATACATTGTAGGTTAGCGTTTCCGCCAACTGGACAACTCATCGAACCGCTAACGTCAACCAAAGGCATAACGCTGGCATCACCAATATAGTTTGGCAACGATGCCCATTGAGCATCTGCTACCACACTATCGCCACCATGACGCAGGGTCTTGATGACATCGTATGGGTAAACAGCCGAGGCGTTTACCTTGTCTGTACCCTTGACCAAACGAGCCTTGTAGGCCGAATATGCTTCTGCAGCGTTACGGGCAAAAGCCTTGTTGTAACGAGCACTTGCCAGCGAAGGCAACTTACCGAATTCAATTGAATCCCAATCCTTGGCACACATCTTGCTTTCAACAACATTAGTAAGGGCAACTAGGCTCTTACGATATTGCTTAGGTGTCATGCCGTAAAAGTTACGGATTTCGACTGCGATTGGGCCTTGACGTGGAGTCCACTTTGCGGCCAAACCGTTACCGGCACGTAGGGCATCACCCAAAAGGGTATATGCTAGATGCTTGAACTTTTCAGTCTTGAAAACAAACAAGTCATCCCAACGACCGAATTCGGCAACGAAAGGTAGAACCTTTTCCAGGACTTCTGGGTGCAACTTTTCCAAGTGTACCATGATGTCACGGAAGATTTGACGTTCGCCCGCACCACCGCGCACATCACGACTCCACAGAGCGATTTTCATCGCGATATCTGCGTCTTCTTGAAATGCCCGTTCAAAGTCTGCGGTTACAGACTTACCACGGCTGGCACCAATCTTGTAAAATAGATCTACAAGGGCATTGCCCGAATGAGCCTTTGCCTTCATACCGTTTTCAGTACGAGTTACCGCTGGGGTAGACTTAACTGCTTCAGCGAATGTAGTCATTTCGTTCTCCTTTCTTTAAAATGACAGGTTGCTTTTTTCTCTTTTGATAATGGTAAAAGATAAAGTTTGCTGAACGCAACCTAATATTTTTGTTTCTTAAAGTATTATTTTATAATCTAACACTCTAGGTGTCAAGTGTTTTTTCAATTTTTTTGACTTCTACACCTGATTTTTCTAAGAATTGAATTCCAGAATCATCTCTATAATTTTCTCTGTACCAGACACGACCAATACCGGATTGATAAATGAGTTTGGCACACTCGATACAAGGACTGTGAGTAACAAATAAATCTGCTCCAAGTCCGCTGTTATTGGATTTTGCTAATTTTGCTATAGCATTTGATTCGGCATGTAATACTTCAGATTTAGTTCTTAGCTCGGCACTACCGTCGGGTTTCCAAAAAATGTTTTCACACTCGTTATCCCACCCAGCCGGCATACCGTTATAACCATAACTGATTACAGTATCATCTTTGACAATAACAGCTCCCACATGAAGTCGTCGCGCATGGCTTAACTCTGCGGCACGACGAGCCCAGTCCATGTAAAGATTTACAAATTTTTCTTTCATAGCTTTACATAACTGGGCCGTTGCCATTGCGAAAACCCACAGTTCCGCCCTGTTCAACAATCCTCTTTAAGACATCCTCAAACAAAATTGGAGCAAAATCAGTTTGTTCCACACTTACATTGAAGTATCGTGGATCAATCTCCTTGCTATAAAGAATCTCACCTGTCTTTGCGTCAACACCGCGTGCCTTCATAACTCTGTTGGCATGAAGGTGACCGTGAATGTTGGCACCAAAACGAGCAAGACTATCTGCGTGAACAGGCACATGGCTAAGGATAAGTCCGTTCATAACGTGGTATCCACGAACATCTCTAAAGTAAGCGGTGTAGTCCTCTAACTTAAAGATGTCGTGGTTGCCACGGATAAGAACCTTGTCTCCGTTAAGACGGCCTAACACACTTAAGAACTTGCGGCTAATAACCACGTCGCCAAGGTGGTAGACCTTGTCGTTGGGCTTAACACGTTCGTTCCAAGCCTTGATCATAAACTCATTCATTTCTTCTGCCGAGCTAAACGGACGAAGAGGCGAACCATCCTCACGCTTAAACACAGTGCAGGTTTTTTCGTGACCAAAATGTGTGTCACTGACTAAAAATACATTAGGCATAATTGCCTCCTTTGATATAGCACCAGCCAATTAGGATCTTGATTGGTTACGATTCAACTCCAAAATGTTTTCTAATTTCCATTGCATCAATTTCACGTACTAGATCACAACATTCCCGCACAATCAACTCGGCCAATGCTTCAATCAATGTCCACTGTTTAGTGTTTGTCAAGTATTCAACACTGATACCAACCTCAGTTGCTAGTTCTCGAATTCGTTCGTTCATTCTTCAACTCCAAAATGTTTTATGATTTTTTCTCTACACCGTCGATAAAATCGTTGTTCAAACTCGTAATCAATTTCTTTACTATATAAATCAGGCTCTAATGATAAAAGACATTCTTGAACAATCAACTCGGCGAACTTTTGATATTCTACCTCACCGACCGGCCAACCAGTTAACAATCTAGCCTTAGTAGCAAGTTCTCTAATTCGTTCGTTCATTCTTCAACTCCGAAATGTTTTATTTTCATTCCACGCCAGATATCGGTCATTGATTCCCTATTAAAATAGGGGTAGAAAATACCATCTTCTAACACCACATCCAGCGGAAGATATTCTTCTTGATTATGTTCATTGAAATATCTGGCAGATTTATAATCACCAGATCGACCCAGATCGCACTGCCTTAAATAATAGGGATTTTCTACTAAGGCCTTTATAAAAGTTGTCATTCTTCAACTCCGAAATGTTGCCTAATCTGATACTGACACTCTGGCATCCCGCGAGAGACTCGAACTCCCACCAAGGGTTTTGGAGACCCGTATGCTGCCATTACACCAGCGAGATATTATATGGTGCCTGTTCGTGGGAACGATCCACGGACCCTCGCCTTATCAAGACGATGCTCTACCACTGAGCTAAACAGGCAACTTTGGTGGACCAGACAGGACTCGAACCCGCCACCCCCTGCGTGCAAAGCAGGTGCTCTCCCAGATGAGCTACTGGCCCAATTTACTATTAAGTGATAACACTCACAGTCTATGACGACGAGCGAATTTCGGAGTCCGGTGCGTCCGTTCCTAAGCCATTGCCGAAGTTTTTTCAGGACTGGAAGATGGCCCTACCAGCCCGACTAGTGAGAGCGTCCTCTCACGATACCTTCTGAATGCTATCACTTAATGGTGCCCGTAGCCGGACGATTTGGTGCTCCGACCCGGAGTCGAACCGGGACTCCCGAAAGAAGTGGATTTTAAGTCCACTGCGGCTACCTATTACGCCATCGGAGCATTACTTCTATTATACTTACTCTTTATCGCTTCTGCAATCTTCCTTTTATGTTCTTCTGATTTAGGTTTACCTTTAACAATTTCTAACTTATGTATATATTATACAAGTTTTTGAAACCACTGTCAACCTTGGCACCGCCGGGCGGATTCGAACCACCATCGGACACTTTAGAAGAGTGTTGCCTTTTCCTGTTAGACCACGGCGGTATGTTTGGCTCACCAGCGTGGGTTCGAACCACGGACCAACAGATTAACAGTCTGCTGCTCTACCGACTGAGCTACTGGTGAATAATATGGTGGATCCTGACGGGCTCGAACCGCCGACAGCCGCCTTGTAAGGGCGGAACTCTACCAACTGAGTTAAGGATCCTTATGCGTTAATTATACACTATCTTGGTGCTCTAGTCAAGAATTGAACTTGAAATTCTGTCTTACCAAGACAGTGTTATACCATTTAACTACAAGAGCAATTGGTACCCCTGCTCAGATTCGAACTGAGAGAACTGCTCCTTTTGAGAGAGACGACTTTACCAATTTGTCCACAGGGGCTTAAATCTGGCCTCACTGACAGGAGTTGAACCTGTATCTACTCTTTAGGAGAGAGTTGTTCTATCCATTGAACTAAGGCGGGATCTAATTTACGAGGCATGTAGATTTTCAAATGATCAATATTTGGTATTTTTTTAGTTAAACTTATATATTCTTTAAATCCTCGTATAACACTTAAACTTCTTACACTTCTACTAAAGGCCCGATCGTGCTTTGTATTTTCTATTTCTTGATTTTCATATCCGGCAAACCAGGCCGAGGAAACCTCCCATCCTGCTATTAACTGATCAGGACAGTCGTTAATTTTTTTAGCAAAATCAAATGCTATTTTTAAATTCATTCCACTGGTGTGTTTCCATCCGTACCAATTTTTTTCATCTTTTGTTTTTTTATTAGACGGAATAAGCGTGTAACCATAAATTTCAGGATTCTTTTCAAACTCACTGTATGCGCTACCATCTTGAGCTTGATTCATTACCAATGGTGTCGCGTACCAAGATCTAAATAATTCATTTTTTGAACTTGACAAAATCTCAATCCAGCGGTCAAAGTCTTCGACTGTATCCCCCGGCAATCCAGTTATCAATGAACAATGTCCAAACGCCCCGGTATCAGAATTTAGCTTTCGAATAGAATCAAGAACACGAGTAAGGTCGAGTCCTTTACCTACTACCTTTCTGGCTTCTTTTCCAAAACTTTCTAGACCTACATGATACCCTTTTAGACCTAATTTTTTTAGGTAAGGTATCATTTCGGGTTTTGTTACAAGTAGCTCTGCTCGTATGTATGAAACAAATTCAAACTTAGGAATACCGGAAAGTTCTATAGCTTTGTCTAAGATTTCTAATTTTTCTAAGCTATCGTTAAATGTTGAATCAGTGATATTATATCTTGTAATTTTAAATAGATCATAATTTCTTTTAAGCTCTCTAGCCAAGTTTTCAGGTGATCTTATATACTCGTAAGATTTTTTACCTAAAAATGGATGAGTACAAAATTTACATTGAAAAACACATCCTCTACTAACCTCTAATGAAAATGGCTGATACCGAAAAAAGTTATCACTTTGCTCCATCTCGATTTCAAGATCATTCATATTTTGTACAGGATATAGGTCATCACTATGAATAACCTTTTTCATACTGCTTTCTAACATGAACTTTAAATTTACCTGCTTGCCGGATAACTTGTCTAGTAGCAACGGAAATGAAATATCTGC
>Ga0214923_10000751_pt1 | contig 48338 bp, 51 predicted proteins | sample LL1510_MetaG_FD_177993 | JGI IMG/M metagenome (GOLD analysis project Ga0214923, IMG submission 177993) | Freshwater microbial communities from Lake Lanier, Atlanta, Georgia, United States - LL-1510 | ecosystem: Environmental > Aquatic > Freshwater > Lake | place: USA: Georgia | collected...
AATTAGCGCTGATGCAGCAATTACAGGTAATCTCGACCACGGAGGATTCGCCTAGTGGCCTATGGCGCTCGCTTGGAAAGCGAGTTGGGTGAAAGCCCTCAGGGGTTCAAATCCCCTATCCTCCGCCATAAGAAAAGAACATCCTTTTGGGTGTTCTTTTCATATTTGTGAGGTGTCTGGTTAGGGCACAGAGCAAACTTCTAAAGCCAAAGCTATGGAGCAAGTCGGTCGGTCCCCTGATTGCTTGACCGTGAGGTCAATTGCAATCAGTACGGCGATAGCCGTTGATTAACAGAGGGGACAGCAGCGGAATGCCTTTGGCGTAGAAGGTTTGCTCGGCGCCAATCACCTAACCCAAATCAGTTAGGGGAAACTATGGCAGTGATTTCTATGACAGTCAGGGCTACCGACTACTCTCTTACATATGTCCTTGGCCCTTTACCGAAAGTACCGACCTGGTCAGTTTTCTGACGTAATCGGGCAAGAACACGTCACGGCCCCGCTTTCGCGCGCATTAGATAGCGATCGCATCCATCACGCATATCTATTCACTGGCCCGCGCGGATGTGGCAAAACTTCATCAGCCCGCATCATGGCCCGTTCGATGAATTGCGAACAAGGTCCAACTTCGAATCCTTGCGGTGTTTGCCAGTCTTGTATCGACTTAGCTCCAAATGGCCCAGGTTCAATCGATGTAATTGAAATTGATGCTGCCACTTATCGTGGAATTGATGACGCGAAAGAATTACGTGAACGCGCAGTTTACGCACCTGTCCACGCTAGGTTCAAGGTTTACATCATCGATGAGGCCCATCAGTTAACGCGCGATGCATTCAACGTTTTACTCAAGTTAGTTGAAGAACCACCACCACATTTACGATTCATCTTTGCGACCACTGAGCCAGACAAAATTATTCCAACACTTCGTTCCCGTACTCACCACTATCCATTCCGCTTAGTTTCAGCCAAGACGTTGGCGCAACATATGGCATTGATGTGTGAACGTGAAGGGATCGCTGCGGACCCGGCAGCGCTTGCACTCGTTGCACGTGCGGGTGCCGGCTCAGTTCGTGATGCGCAATCAGTCTTAGGACAAGTAATTGCCGGCTCTGGACCAGACGGTGTTACATACGCAGATACCGTTGCGCAACTTGGATTCACTGACGAAACCCTTTTGAGTCAAGTCGTGGTTGCAATTGCAAAGGGTGATGGCGCTGCACTATTTACTTTGATTGAACAAGTTGTAACTTCAGGCCACGAACCTCGCCGCTTTGCAAATGACTTATTAGATCACTTGCGAGATTTGGTTGTTGTTACCCAGGTACCTGATGCAGCAACATCAGGTTTGTTCGACATCCCTAATGAACAAATCGACGACCTTGTGAGCCAAGCAAAACTTTTCACGCCGGCTCAGCTAGTTCGAGTAGCTGACTTAGTTAGTTCCGGCTTATCTGAGCTGCGCGGCGCTGCGTCACCAAAATTACAGCTTGAACTATTAGCAGCTCGGTTAGTCACCAATGAAGTCACTCAAGATTTGATCAATCGTGTTGAAAAACTTGAGCAAGATGGTCCGCGAGTTTCAAGTGCTGTACCAGTCCCAGCTCGCGCTCGAGTCGCCGCAGAACAACCAGTAACGCAACAGGTTGAGTCAGTTAGCGAGCCCGCACCTGTTGTAGCGAAAACCCCATCGCCACGTCCAAAAGTTTCAACTACACCTGCACCAATGAAACCGTCACAAGTTACCGCAGCAGCAACGCAAAAAGCAGAGGAGAAATCTGCAGAAGCACCAGCAACACTTACAGGGCCAGTTTCCTTCGAACAAATTCGTGACGCTTGGCCAGCAATTTTGCAAACCCTTGGTAGCCAAAGCCGCGTAGCCGGAATCGTAATGAACGACACTGCACCAGTTTCATTTGGCGAAGACAAAGTTTTAGCGGTTGCCTTCCCGAATTCAAACACCATGAATAACGCTGTTAAGAGCGGTCACGATGATCGCTTGCGGTTGGTGATTCAAAATCTATTCCATGTTGATGTGCGAATTGATCCAACAGTTGATCCGAATCGTGCAGTCGCTGCAAAACCAAAGAAGGAATCTGCAACTGACGCTGGTGACGCTTCGCCGGATGATGAAACAACACCGTCTAGATCTTCAATTGACATCATCACCAGTTCACTTGGCGGACAAGTTATTAGTGAAAGTCCTCGTGAAGCATGAGCAACATCTATGAAGGCATAGTTCAGGATTTGATCGATGAACTTGCCAAACTTCCCGGCGTTGGTCCAAAAGGTGCAACCCGAATCGCATTTCACTTACTTGCAACAGACAGTGCCGATGTCATGCGGTTAGCTACAGTGCTGGCTGAAGTTAAGGACAAAATTAAATTTTGCCGAACTTGCTACAACGTAGCCCAAGATGATCTTTGCCGAATCTGTGCTGATACTCGCCGCGATGAAACTTCAATTTGCGTAGTCGAGGAACCAAAAGATGTTTTAGCAGTAGAACGAACCCGGGAATTCCGAGGTAGGTACCACGTTTTAGGTGGGGCAATTAGCCCAATCGATGGCGTTGGACCAGATGATCTGCGAGTTACTGAACTCATGACGCGGTTAGCCGATGGAGCCATTATTGAAATCATTCTCGCTACTGACCCCAATCTCGAAGGTGAAGCTACGGCGACCTACTTAACGAGGTTGATTTCACCCTTGGGAATCAAGGTAACCAGGCTTGCATCTGGCTTACCTGTTGGCGGAGATCTGGAATATGCCGATGAAGTAACTTTGGGACGGGCATTCGAGGGACGTCGGCAAGTTAGTCCATAAGTCACTTGCGTTGACCGATGTTCCACGATTTGGACAGTGATATTGAAGTTTGAGATTCCATTTAGACTTATGACCTATGGGCTTAATTGTCGCTAAATTCGGTGGGTCTTCCGTTGCGGATGCTGCTGGAATTTTGCGCGTAGCTAAGCGAATTGCAGATACTAAGCGAGCCGGTAACGAGGTTGTAGTTGTTGTCTCAGCTATGGGCGACACGACAGACGATCTGATCGATCTGGCTAAACAAGTTTCACCAAATCCACCTGGTCGCGAACTAGATATGTTGCTGACTGCTGGCGAGCGAATTTCAATGGCTGTACTTGCCATGGCAATTAATGATCTTGGGTATGAAGCTCGTTCTTACACCGGATCTCAAGCAGGTTTAATTACAGATTCAAGTCATGGCAAAGCACGCATCGTTGATGTAACGCCAGGGCGAATTCAAGAAGCATTGCGCGAAAATGCAATTCCAATCGTTGCTGGCTTCCAAGGTGTTTCACAAGACACAAAAGACATCACAACTCTTGGTCGCGGTGGATCCGATTTAACAGCAGTTGCTATAGCGGCAGCCCTGTATGCAGATGTTTGTGAAATCTACACCGACGTCGATGGAATCTTCTCAGCCGATCCACGTATTGCAGCTAAAGCTCGACACGTGCCACGCATTACTTATGACGAAATGATGGAGCTTGCAGCTGCAGGCGCCAAAGTTCTGCACTTACGTTGTGTTGAATATGCAAAGCGATTTGATTTACCAATCCACGTTCGATCCTCGTTTTCTGACAAAGAAGGAACATTTGTCATTGCTGATCTAACAGATCAGTCCAAGTTAAATAAGTTGTCCAAAGTAGGAGCAATTATGGAACAACCGATCATCGCAGGCGTCGCACATGATTTAGGAGATGCCAAAATTACCGTCGTCGGTGTCCCAGACCGTCCAGGTATGGCAGCTGCTATCTTCCAGGCTGTTGCCGATGCTGGCATCAACATGGACATGATTGTTCAGAACGTAAGTGTTCATGAATCAGGTGCAACCGATGTGACATTCACCTGTCCTCGTGGCGATGCCGCAAAAGCCGAACTTGCTCTTCGTCGAATTGAAAAAGAAGTTAACTTCAAAGACATTGACACTGATGAAAACATTGCAAAGATTTCTTTAGTTGGAGCGGGAATGCGTTCTCACCCAGGCGTTTCCGCAACGTTCTTTAAGGCAATTGCAAATGCTGGAGTAAACGTAGAAATGATTTCAACTTCTGAAATTCGCATCTCGGTAGTAACTCGAGCTGAAGATGCTGAAAAGGCAGTTACTGCGATTCATACTGCGTTTGGTTTAGATGTCGATGGCGAAGCCGTTGTCTACGGTGGAACGGGACGATAAACAATGTCAAAGAAACCAACACTTGCTGTCGTCGGCGCAACCGGTGCCGTTGGCACAGTAATGCTTGACATTCTTTCTACTCGTCCAGATGTTTGGGGCGAAATCAAGTTACTTGCCTCGGCACGTTCAGCTGGAAAAGTTCTTCAGGTTCGCGGTCAAGATGTCGTTGTTGAAGAACTAACGGAAGCAGCCTTTGATGGCGTAGACGTTGCGATGTTCGATGTACCGGATGAAATTTCTGCTAAATGGGCGCCTATTGCAGCAGCTAAGGGTGTAGTTGCAGTTGATAACAGTGGTGCATTCCGCATGGATGCTGATGTGCCGTTAGTAGTTCCAGAAGTAAATGCGGAACAAACTCGAAATCGCCCGCGTGGAATTATCTCGAATCCAAACTGTACAACTCTTTCCATGATTGTTGTTGTTGGTGCGCTTGAAAAAGCATTTGGCGTTAAAGAACTTGTTGTTGCTTCTTACCAAGCTGCATCTGGTGCTGGCCAAGGTGGCATTGATGCACTACATGAGCAAATTGATGCAGTAGCAGGTAAGAACTTGGGAAGCGAAACGAAAGACGTTCGTAACGTCATAACAAATAACGATGTTTTCCCAGCACCGCTTGCTATGAATGTTGTGCCATGGGCTGGATCACTTTCGGAGAATGATTACACAAGCGAAGAATTAAAAGTTCGCAATGAATCACGCAAAATTCTTGGTAAGCCAGAATTAAAAGTTCACGCTACGTGTGTGCGTGTTCCAGTTGTAACTACTCACTCACTAGCAGTGCATGCTGTTCTTGATCGCGCAGTGACTGCGGATGAAGTACGCGCATTGCTTGCTGATGCGGAGGGCGTTGTTGTTACTGATGATCCAGCGAACAAAGTTTTTCCAACACCGATTGATGTTGTGGGAACTGATCCAACGGTCGTTGGTCGAATCCGAGTTTCAAAAGAATATCCAAATGAAATCGATTTCTTTGTTTGCGGTGACAACTTACGCAAGGGCGCGGCTTTAAATACTGCGCAGATTGCTGAAGTTGTTGCGAAAGAATTTAATTAAATTCTTTCGCCAATAAGCAATGCTTATTCCACTGCCTGTCACAACAGGCAGTGCCTAGAATTTAATTAAATTCTTTCGCCAATAAGCAATGCTTATTCCACTGCCTGTCACAACAGGCAGTGCCTAGAATTTAATTAAATTCTTTCGCCAATAAGCAATGCTTATTCCACTGCCTGTCACAACAGGCAGTGCCTAGAATTTATTTAATCCTTAGTTAGTTTTGCACTTAGCGTGATCAATGTCGCTTCTGGGCGACAGGCAATTCGAACTTGAGCAAATGGGGAAGTTCCAACTCCTGCCGAAACATGCATTGGCATTCTGCTTTCACCAAAAGTCGAATAACCCTTCGCTTGGCCTAGCGGTAAGTCACAGTTTGTAACAAGCGCACCATAGAACGGAATACATATTTGTCCACCGTGAGTGTGACCAGCCAAAACTAAATCTGCTTTGTCAGCTGCGAAGCTTTGCAAAACCCTGCGATACGGCGCATGCGTAACTCCAAATGCAAAAGCAGTTGAATCAAACGCGCCTGCGACAGCGGCGTAGTTATCTTTGTTTATGTGTGGATCGTCGGTACCGCGAAAATGAAATTTCACCCCGTTGATCTCAGTAATGCTTTGCTTATTGTTTAGGTCCAGCCAGCCCGCATCAGCTAGCTCGTCAACTAAGTCAGAGGTTGGAAGCGCAATACCAGTAGTTTCAATTTCTCGATCTTTGCTGAAGTACATAAGTGGATTCTTGATTTTTGGCGCGAAGTAATCGTTACTTCCTAGAACAAAAGCTCCTGGGATTTCGAGTAACTCATTCATAGCTTCAATAACCGCCGGAACTGCAAGTTGGTGTGCCAAGAAATCGCCAGTGCCCACCACAAAGTCAGGCTCTAGTTTTGCCAAAGATCTAACCCAATTGATTTTTCGAGTTTGAGCCGGAGTGATATGAAGATCGGATATGTGCAGTACTCGAATTGATTCGCTGCCAGCAGGGAGTAAGGCAAGATCAAGCTCGAGGACCTTAAAGGCCTGGGCTTCAACCAGTCCGTAGGTCAGGCTTCCCACACCGGTAGCCCCGACTGCGAGCGCTGAATTAGCCAGAAACCCCATGCTTCCAAGCATTACACGAATCGACGGCTTCACAAGTGCACAAATTGCCCATAGGCTTGGGTTCTCCACAACTTCCCTAGGAGGCGAATTATGTCTGCTGACGACTCAGTTAATGACGCGCGCTCCGAAAAGTGGGATCCGTTAACGGCTCCAGTTTGGGATCTAAGTGATGTTGACGAGCCAACTCTGGCGCCACCAGTTGAACAATTTATGCCAATTGATGAAGACACCATGATCCGACGTCGACCACCACTTCCACCCGATGCTGATGAAATTATTCGCGGGGAATACACCGGTTGGGTGCCGTTGATTAAATCTGGTGAATCTCTTGATGAAGCTAAAGCTCGTGAGGAAAATCGACGTTCTGGCTTTGCTACGCCAACTCCAAACATCGACACCAATACGTGGGCACCTGTTGATGTTGTTACAAGTGGCGAATATGCATTTGAGGCTCCGGAAGATCTTGCCTCAGATGTACCAACAACAGTTCGTGAACCAGTTGTCGAAGTAAGACCGTACAGCTTTCCAACTGAAATTGTTCCTGATCCAGACTTTGTAGTATCCCCAGCCGAAGCTTTGGAAGAAGCTCGACGCCGAATCGCACAGATGCGGGCAAGTTTGCAAACAAACATCAATCGTGTATCACAAAGTTTTGATCACCCGATTTTCACGCCGGTCGAAGTTTCCGTTCAAGAAGCACCACCTTTTATTCCTGTAGCGCAGTCCGAAATTCCAGTTGTAGAAAAAGCTCAGAACACTGCATCTTTTGAATCCTTATTCGAAACAGAAGTTGATGCGGTTGTCGAGCAACAAACACCACAATCAAATTTCACTCAAAGCGCTTCGCCACATCAAGAGTCGGTAAGGGCTGAGTCAGTTAGAACAGAAATCCGCGAAGAACCAAGAGTGTTTACCCAATCAACGCAGCAGGCTTCGCCAACAATCATCATTGATGAGGCAGCCGAGCAGACTCATTCACTCGAGCTTGTAATCATGCGCGATGAAATAAAGGATCTACGCGATCGACTTGATTCGTCACAGAAATTAATTGAGAACTTGATGATTCGTCTTGCTGACCTAGCCGAATTGGCATTGAAGCGAAAAGACTAGCGGTCTGCGTCACCTGTAATAAATGGCATACTCGCCACAACAGCATCAAAATCTTTTCGACTTGATCCTTGCAAAACCCTAGATAGAGCCAAAACTGTGTGCAAACTAGCTGGCCGAAGTTTTAGTCGGTAAGGCATTTTGTCATTTCTTGAAACCAAAAACCATGATGCAATTCCAAGTGGAGTTTCAATACTATGTTCGTAACTTCCTTCTGGAACGCGAACCACTTTTGGCAGTAAAACATTTACTTCATCAGCGAAGTGAAAAGTACAAGGCTCATTCAATTCTGAAATCATTGCTAATGAAATTGTTACCTCATCCACTAGTTGCAACATCCGAGCGCTGACATCACCTGCAGTTTGTAACACGACTGCAAAACTTTCCAGGTCTGAATACTTAAGTCCCACCGCGGTCTCCCGCATATCAATTGCGGAGCCACTTGCTCGAGCTGCTGGACCGCTCACTGCCGTTTCAATTGCTTGCGCTCTTGACAACACACCTAGCAATTCATAATCGGCCAGCATGGCAACCCAATTTGTTTCTAAAATTATTTGTGCGGTATCAAAGCAAAGATGCTGCACTTCCTCTAACCACTCTGCAGTTGGCGCGTGGGTAAGTCCACCAATTCGTGTCAACATTGGATGCATCCGACTGCCGGTGTAAGCACGATAGTGATTTACCCAAAGTTCGCGAGACTTTCTCAAGCTTTCAATAAGTTGTTGATCTTGCCAGGGAAACCCAGCCAAAAATGCTAAGTGCGAGGTAACTCGATTAAATTCCAAAAGCAAAGTTCGAAACCACTGTGCCGCTTCCGGAACTTCGATGCCGAGAGCGGTTTCTAGTAATTGCGCAACGCCAACTTCTCCGGAGTATGCACTGAGCCACTCATGTCTATTTGCCAAGGAAATCACTTGTCGGTAATCCCGTGACTCAAAAAGCTTTTCAGCCCCTCGATGCATTGACCCAAGAATTGGCTTTGCGGAAGTGATTAAATCGCCTTCGAATTCACAATCAATTCGCAACATTCCATGCGTTGCGGGTGCGTGTAATGACAGATTAGATGTGTAATCAGATCGGGCTGAATCTAGGGGAGATACACCAACTCTGCTGCGCTCAACCACGGGACTTATCGTGTCATACCTCCGGTGAATTATCGATTTATTCGACATTTAGAAACTTGCTACTAGTCTTATTACGTGGTCAACACGATGGCCGAGAGCGATGAGCCTTGGACCGAAAAACCTCCACGCCTTGACGTTGGCGTAGTCGGAACTGGCAGAGCCGGTTCCGTGTTAGGTGCTGCCCTTAAACGAGCTGGACATAACATTCGAGCTTGTACCGCAGTCAGTGATATCTCAAAACTTAGAGCGGAATCACTTTTGCCTGGCGTACCGGTTGTTTCGATCAATGAAGCCGTTAAAGATCGAGATTTGATTCTTTTAACGGTGCCAGACGATGTACTTGGCCAGGTTGTTAGCGGCCTTGCCACAACAAATGCGGTAAGCCCGGGAACTTTTGTGATGCATGCCTCTGGCCGATACGGCATCGAAATCCTTCGGCCATTAACAGATCAAGGATGTTTGCCACTGGCGCTTCATCCCGTCATGACATTTACCGGAACTAGCATCGACTTAAACCGATTGTCAGAGTGCCCGTTTGGAATTACTACGGTTCAAACTTTGCGTCCAGTCGCTGAAACGCTTGTTGTAGAAATTGGTGGCGAACCAATTTGGGTGCCAGAAGAAAATCGCGGGCTTTACCATGCAGCACTAACTTTCGGTGCGAACAATTTAATGACGTTAGTTACTCAAACCACTGAATTACTTGAGGCAGCCGGGATTACTAACCCAGAAGCACTGGTCGCACCGTTAATGGGTGCATCTTTAGATAACGCTTTACGAAATGGTGACTCTGCAATTACTGGACCAGTTGCGCGCGGCGATGCGGGAACGGTTCGGGAACATTTACGAGTGCTTACAAAGTTCGATCCATCGGTATCGCAGGCATATCGAGCTATGGCTCGGCTCACCGCAATTCGCGCGCTTGCTTCTGGAATTTTGCAGCCGCAGATAGCTGAAGAACTCTTAATCGTTTTGGCTGATGAATCATGACCACGCCTAAAGTTTTAACAACTGTCGCTGAATTGGATTCTTGGGTAGCCCAAGAGAAATCTCAAATAGCAGCAGTACTAACAATGGGTGCTTTACATAATGGCCATGCCGAGCTAGTTAAGTATGCAAAAGCCAACACTCCAATGGGCACTCGAGTGATTGCCACAATTTTTGTAAACCCAACACAATTTAATAATTCATCCGACCTTGTTGAGTACCCCCGAACTTTAGATTCGGATCTAGAAATATTGCGAGCCGCAGGTGCCGATGCGGTTTTCGTCCCATCGGTTTCCCAGATGTACCCCAATGGTCTGGAAGTTGATCCTCCAATGGAACCGGGCGCAATCGGCGAAGTATTAGAAGGTAAAGCTCGACCAGGACACTTTCGCGGAATGTTAACGGTGGTTCACCGCCTGCTTTCAATGACACATGCTAATTACTCATTTTTTGGCGAGAAAGATTTCCAACAGCTAACTCTGGTTAAAGCCATGGTAAATCACACAAAAATGCCAATTGAAATCGTTGGAGTACCAACTGTGCGAGATGAGTTTGGGATAGCACTTTCAAGCAGAAATCGACGACTTACAACAGAGGGAATTGAAATCGCTCGCTTAATTCCAGTTGCAATGAAAAAAGCGGCTGAATTATTTTTAGCATCAGGCTCAGATGTCGAAGCTGAAACGGCCGGAAAAAGCATTTTGGAAGATTCCGGCCACTTTGAAATTGAATATTTCGAAATCAAATCAAATGATTTAGTTTCGCAACTGACTCTAAACAACGCCCGAGTTTTTGTAGCGGTAAATCTTGAAGGCGTAAGACTCATCGACAACCTCGAGATAGCAAAGTAGGAAAAGCATGCTGTTAGCAATTGATGTCGGAAATACAAATACGGTTCTTGGCTTGTTTGCAGGTGATCAGTTAGTTTCATCATGGCGAACCAAAACTGACAGCCGGGAAACGGCAGATGAGTTAGCCCTAAAGTTCAAAGCGATACTTAACGATTCACCTGTTATCACTGGGATAGCACTTTGCTCCACAGTTCCTGCGGTATTACGCGAGATGCGAACTATGTTGAATAACTATTACCAAGATGTGCCGCAAGTAATTGTGGAACCAGGAATCAAAACTGGAGTTCCGGTTCTCACTGATAATCCAAAGGAAGTCGGTGCGGATCGCATCGTTAATTCGCTAGCTGCTTTTACGTTGTATGGGGGACCAGCGATTGTTGTAGATTTCGGAACTTCGACAAATTTAGACGTGATTTCGGCCAAGGGTGAGTTCTTAGGTGGAGCTTTGGCACCGGGAATTGAAATTTCTATCGATGCGCTTGCCGCGCGCGCGGCACAACTTCGAAAAGTCGAGCTCGTCGCACCACGCAACGTGATCGGCAAAAATACGGTCGAAGCGTTGCAATCTGGCGCGGTCTATGGGTTCGCCGGGCAAGTTGATGGCTTGGTCGATCGAATCGTTGAAGAGTTGGGCACTCCAGTCAAAGCAGTAATCGCAACTGGAGGGCTATCGGCAATTGTGGTCCCAGAGTCCGAGACCATAACCCACCATGAGCCAGATCTGACTTTGATTGGTCTGCGTCTGATGTTCGAGCGCAACGCTTAGTACCGATAATCTTGGTCAATGACCACCGACCAGAATCCAGCTGCTGAAGAAGTAGACGACCTGCCCGAACAAATGCAGGTTCGCCACGAAAAGCGGGCTGCAATTTTGGCAAAGGGTCAGGACGCCTACCCAGTTCGAGTTCCAGTAACAACGACAATTCCAGCGGTTCGGGAAAAGTATGCACACCTTGTCGCTGAGCAAGAAAGTGGTGACACTGTCGGTGTTGCTGGCCGAGTTATGTTCCTGCGCAACACTGGCAAACTTTGTTTCGCACAATTACAAGCGGGTACCGGCGAAACTATTCAAGCCATGCTGTCCTTTGACCGCATTGGCGAGGAGCAACTTGATGCCTGGAAGAGTCTCGTTGACATTGGTGACGTAGTTGCTGTGGTTGGCGAAGTAATTAGTAGTAAGCGCGGCGAACTTTCAGTTATGACTGACAGCTGGCACATGGCTGCAAAAGCTTTGCGACCACTTCCAAATCCACATACGCCACTTAGTGAAGAAACTCGGGTTCGGCAGCGGTACGCGGACTTAATCATGCGCGATACTGCTCGCACAGTTGCGCGTCTACGCCCAGCCACGATGTCGAGTTTGCGCGCTAGTTTTGCAAAACGGGACTACATCGAAGTTGAAACTCCAATGCTGCAAACTATGCACGGAGGCGCTGCAGCTCGACCGTTCGTCACTTCATCGAATGCATTTGATATGCAATTGTTTTTACGGATTGCACCCGAACTATTTCTTAAGCGCTGTGTAGTCGGCGGCATCGAACGAGTATTTGAAATTAATCGAAACTTCCGCAACGAAGGTGCGGACTCAACGCATTCTCCAGAGTTTGCGATGTTGGAGTACTACCAGGCTTACGCTGACTACAACGATATGGCGACTTTGACTCGAGAGCTTATTCAAGAGGCTGCACTAGCTGTGCATGGCAGTTTGAATTATGAATTAGTTGAAGGTGGCACTCGTGATCTTTCAGGCGAGTGGGACCAGATTTCAGTTTTCCCTTCAGTAAGTAAAGCAATCGGCAAAGAGATAACTCCAGAAACTCCAATTGAAGAACTTCGCAAGCTTTGTGCTGATGCTGGCATCACACACGATCCAAAAGCAATTCACGGAAAGTTAGTCGAAGAATTACTTGAGCACTATGTTGTTGAGCATTTAAAGAAGCCAACTTTTGTTATGGATTACCCAGTTGATACTTCACCACTGGTACGTGAGCATCGAACCCAAAAGGGAACTGCTGAAAAGTGGGATCTTTACATAGATGGTTATGAAGCAGGCACCGGATACTCCGAACTTATTGATCCAGTGATTCAGCGGGAACGTTTGATCGAACAGTCTTCCCTAAAAGCTGGTGGCGATGCCGAAGCTATGCAACTGGATGAAGATTTCTTGCGAGCACTTGAATACGGCATGCCACCATCTGGCGGCGTGGGTATGGGTATTGATCGCCTGCTTATGACATTAACTGGGTTGAACATTCGTGAAACTATTTTGTTCCCATTAGTAAAGCCTGAATAAATATGACCGTGAAAGTTCGTCCGGCAGTTACTGCTGATGTGCTAGCCATCCGAGACTTAGTGGAAAACTATGCCGGTGATGGACCTCGCTTGCTCCGGAAAAATACTGTGACACTTTATGAAGATGTCCAAGAGTTTTATGTGGCAGAACTTGAAGGAAGAATTGTGGGCTGTGGCGCATTGCATGTGATGTGGCATGACTTAGGCGAAATCCGAACTGTTGCAGTTGATCCAGCAATTAAGGGTCAGGGCATCGGCTCTCAAATTATGACTGTATTAACTCAGCGAGCAACTGAACTTGGTTTAACCAAATTATTTTGCCTAACTTTCGAAACCAAGTTTTTTACTGGTCATGGCTTCAGTCCCATAGAAGAGTCACCAGTTGATGCTTCTACTTATGCCGAGCTATTGCTCTCGGGCGATCAAGGTGTGGCTGAGTTCTTGGATTTGGAACATGTGAAGCCGAACACCTTAGGTAACACCAGGATGCTAAAAAACCTTTAAATCTGGACTGTTCGCTACTGGCAGATACTGACCGCTTCGAAAAATCCTTTAAACAAGCCAGTAATAGCTGCACAAAGTTTGCAGGTTTATAAATCCGCAGATGCGCTGTCATGCATTGGCTCTAGCATTGTCTAAAGGCCTAAAAGTTTGAAGGAGTTGCACATGTTCGAGAGATTTACCGACCGTGCTCGTCGCGTTGTGGTGCTTGCCCAAGAAGAGGCACGCATGCTTAATCACAATTACATCGGAACTGAACACATACTCCTTGGCCTGATTCACGAAGGTGAAGGCGTAGCCGCCAAGGCCTTGGAAAGCATGGATATATCACTTGAAGCAGTACGCGCTCAGGTTGAAGAGATTATCGGCCAAGGCCAGCAAGCTCCATCTGGTCACATTCCATTTACCCCACGCGCAAAGAAAGTGCTTGAACTTTCACTTCGCGAAGCTTTGCAACTTGGCCACAACTACATCGGCACCGAACACATTCTGCTTGGCCTAATTCGTGAAGGCGAAGGCGTGGCTGCCCAAGTACTTGTGAAACTTGGCGCAGATCTAAACCGAGTACGCCAACAAGTTATTCAATTACTTTCGGGTTACCAAGGTAAAGAACCACAGCAACAAGGTTCCGGTCCAGCCGAAGGTACTCCGTCAACTTCTTTGGTACTCGATCAATTCGGTCGCAACTTAACGCAAGCTGCGCGTGATGGTCAGCTTGATCCAGTCATTGGTCGCGTAAAAGAAATCGAACGCGTTATGCAAGTTCTTTCTCGCCGTACCAAGAACAACCCAGTTCTAATTGGCGAACCAGGTGTCGGTAAGACTGCAGTCGTCGAAGGCCTTGCGCAAAATGTTGTTAAGGGCGAAGTTCCCGAGACTCTTAAAGACAAGCAGATTTACTCACTTGATCTTGGGGCACTTGTTGCCGGTTCTCGTTACCGTGGTGACTTTGAAGAACGTCTAAAGAAAGTTTTGAAAGAAATCAAAACTCGCGGCGACATCATTATTTTCATTGACGAAATGCACACCCTTGTTGGTGCTGGCGCCGCCGAAGGCGCAATCGATGCGGCTAGCATCTTGAAGCCAATGCTGGCTCGTGGTGAACTTCAGACCATTGGTGCAACAACTCTTGATGAATACCGCAAATACATCGAAAAGGATGCTGCGCTAGAGCGTCGTTTCCAGCCAATTCAGGTCAATGAACCAACCATCGCTCAGACCATTGAAATTCTTAAGGGTCTTCGCGATCGCTACGAAAATCATCATCGCGTCACCATCACAGATGCGGCGCTGGTTGGTGCCGCAACTATGGCAGATCGATACATCAGTGATCGATTCCTGCCAGACAAGGCAATTGACTTAATTGATGAAGCCGGCGCTCGCTTGCGCATTCGTCGTATGACTGCACCACCAGACTTGCGCGAAATTGATGACAAGATTGCGGCAACGCGTCTTGAAAAAGAATCCGCAATTGACGGACAAGATTTCGAACGTGCTGCATCATTACGCGACGACGAAAAGAATTTAATTGCTGCCCGTGCCACTCGCGAAAAAGAGTGGAAGGACGGCGACATGGATGTTGTCGCAACCGTGGATGAAGAATTGATCGCTGAAGTACTTGCAGCATCAACTGGAATTCCAGTGTTCAAGCTAACTGAAGAAGAGTCACAACGACTTCTTCACATGGAGGACAACCTACATAAACGAGTTATCGGACAAGAGCAGGCAATCAAGGCTCTGTCGCAGGCAATTCGTCGAACTCGTGCTGGTCTAAAAGATCCGAAGCGTCCAGGTGGATCATTCATCTTTGCCGGACCTTCTGGTGTTGGTAAGACTGAACTTTCTAAGACACTTGCTGAGTTCTTATTCGGCGATGAAGATTCGCTAATTCAGTTGGACATGTCGGAATACTCCGAGAAGCACACAGTTTCTCGACTATTTGGTTCACCTCCAGGATTCGTTGGTTACGAAGAAGGTGGCCAGCTAACTGAGAAGGTTCGTCGTAAGCCATTTAGCGTGGTGCTTTTCGATGAAGTTGAAAAGGCTCACCCTGATATCTTCAACTCACTGTTGCAGATTCTGGAAGATGGCCGGCTAACAGATGCCCAAGGTCGTGTTGTTGATTTCAAGAACACCGTCATCATCATGACGACAAACCTTGGAACCAGAGATATTGCAAAGGGTGTAAGTCTTGGCTTTGCTGACGGCAACGACACCTCAACTTCATACGAACGCATGAAGGCAAAGGTCAATGACGAACTCAAGACTCATTTCCGTCCAGAGTTCTTGAACCGTATTGATGACATCATTGTCTTCCACCAGTTGAGCGAAGCCGAAATTGTTGAAATCGTTGATCTGATGATCGCTAAGTTGGATTCTCGCCTGAAGGATAAGGACATGGCAATCGAACTTACTTCGGCTGCCAAGGCACTTCTTGCTAAACGTGGTTACGATCCGGTCTTGGGTGCTCGGCCATTGCGTCGAACCATTCAGCGTGAAATCGAAGATCCAATGAGTGAGAAGATGCTCTTTGGCGACCTCAAACCAGGCGAAATAGTAATTGTTGACGTCGAAGGCGAAGGCGACGATGCCAAGTTCACAATCAGAGGTGAGTTCAAGGGCGAACTTTCTGATATTGAAATTGCGCCCGTTGATGCTGCTGGAGTTTCCGAGTAATAACCGCTTATGGCCGCCAACAATTTCGACTTCGGAGTAATCGGAGCCGGGATTGTTGGCTTAGCTATGGCGAATCGAATTCGCCAGATCCACCCCAATGCCACAATTGCGGTTTTCGATAAAGAAAAATCAGTTGGCGAGCACGCAAGCGGACGAAATAGCGGTGTGTTGCACGCTGGCTTCTATTACTCACCTGATTCCTTGAAAGCCGCATTAACTCGAGACGGCAACAAGTTGCTGCGCGATTTTTGCACAGAAGAAAAAATCCCGGTAAAAGAAACCGGAAAAGTTGTTGTTGCCCAGAATTCATCAGAGCTAACGGCATTACAAGAGCTGCATCGCCGCGGCAATGCCAATGGTGTTATCACTGAATTAGTTTCGCCAGAACAACTCGTGGAGTTAGAGCCATTAGCTAAGACTTCGGAATTAGCGCTTTGGTCGCCGCATACCGCAGTAGCGAATCCGCTCGAAGTTACCCAAGCCCTGGCAAACAAAGTAGTTCGTGAAGGCATAACGTTAAAACTTGGACATGAAGTTTTGCGCACGACACAGAATCGAATCATCACAAATCTTGGTAACAATTCAGTCGGTCACATTATTAATTGTGCCGGACTTTACGCTGACAAGATCGCCAAACCATTTGGCTACTGCGACGACTACGCGATGCTGCCATTCAAAGGTTTGTATTGGTATGGCAATTGGGCACCAGGCAAACTTGCGCGGCATGTTTACCCAGTGCCAGATGTTCGCAACCCATTCTTGGGCGTTCACTTAACTGTGACAATTGATGGCCGAGTAAAAATTGGACCAACTGCTATTCCGATTTTTTCGCGCGAGAGTTATGCCGGATTTGGTGGACTAAGCGCCAAGGAGATTCTCAATATTGTTGGCATTTATCCCAAGTTTTTGTCTAGTAAGCACCACGATGTTGTGAGTTTAATCAAAAGTGAAATGCCTAAGTATTCACAGCGGCATTTAGTTACTCAAGCCAAGGCTTTAGTGCCAAGCATTGACCCAAGAGATTTCAAGGAACGCGGTAAGCCCGGAATTCGGGCGCAACTTCTTGACATAAAAAACAAAAAACTTGAAATGGATTTTGTGGTTCGTGGCGATGAAAATTCGACACATTTACTGAATGCAGTTTCACCAGCCTGGACTAGCGCGTTAGCCATGGCGAACTACGTTTGTAAAAAGTTCGATTAAGATTTAGAAAACGAAGGATTGGACGATCGTGGAAGCAACAGTTGACCTCATTTGGTTAGTATCTGGCTACATCGCTCTTGGCGTTAAAGCTTGGGCACTATCTGATGTAATCAAAGCTCCGGCCGAAGCCTTCCCATTTTTAAATCGTCAAACTAAAAACATTTGGTTAGCAATCACAATCGGCAGCATTCTCGGCCACATTCTCTTCGGAGCTTGGGGATTCACCGGAATCATCGGCCTAATTGCCTGTGGCGTTTACCTTGCCGATATTCGACCAAAGATAAATGACATGACAGGTCGTCGGTGACCCCTTCAGTTCTTGGTGACATCACCAGAGGCACCACAAATCCAAATCGACTTCGTCGAATTGATCGTTGGATGCTGCACGCCGTTTGCCCGATCATTCGAAAATGTGTGGATCCAGTAGTTGTTGATTTAGGTTATGGCGCTACCCCGATCACAACACAAGAAATGTTTCATCGGTTTCGCAAATATATTCGATCAGATATTGAAGTAGTTGGAATTGAGATTGATCCAGTTCGGGTCAAGCAGGCGGCGGAGATATCTGAACCAGGACTTGATTTTGCATACGGGGGATTCGAAGTCCCACTCCCAAACTCTCGAAAACCAATCGCGATCCGGGCATTTAATGTGCTTCGACAATATGACGAAAGTGAAGTTTCAAAGTCTTGGAAACTTATGACAAATCGACTTGCTCCCGAAGGATTTTTGATCGAAGGCACTTGCGATGAAATTGGTCGACGCAGTTCTTGGGTTGCGCTGCGCAGCCAAGAAAGTGAGCCGGAAACATTTACGATTTCACTTCATGTTGGTTCCCTTGAGGTGCCTTCAGAAATTGCACCCCGATTGCCAAAGGCATTAATTCACCGAAATGTACCCGGTGAAAAAATCTACGATTTCTTGCAGGAGTTTGATCGAGCTTGGTTGGGCAATTCCGCAATGATTCCATTTGGTGCCAGACAACGATGGGTAGCAGCGGTTGAATCTCTGCGTTCGAGTTACCCAATTCTGGATAACAAAGTTCGCTGGCGATTAGGTGAAGTAACAGTTCCTTGGGAAGTTGTTGCACCTAAATAGTTATTACGCAAATGATGTAGAAAATATTTATTTTTTACCTTGATTTGCGACTGCAGCCGATGCAACCGCCGCAGCTTCTGGATCTAAATATTTCCCGCCTGGCACTACAGGTTTGAAATTACTATCAAGTTCGTAAACCAATGGAATACCCGTTGGAATATTTAATCCGGCAATGTCATTGTCACTAATTCCGTCTAGATGCTTAACTAGTGCACGCAATGAATTGCCATGTGCAGCGACCATAACGGTCTTGCCTGATTTCAAATCAGGAACAATGTTTGATTCCAAGTAAGGCAGCATGCGAACCACTACATCAGCCAAACATTCTGTGCCAGGAAGTTCCTTGCCTAAATCTGAATAACGTGGATCATGAGTTTGTGCGAACTCATTGTTTGGATCAATTACTGGTGGTGGGGTATCGAAGGAGCGACGCCACAGCATGAATTGTTCTTCGCCATATTCGGCCAATGTTTGGGCCTTATCTTTTCCTTGCAAAGCTCCGTAGTGACGTTCGTTCAAACGCCAAGTGCGATGTACCGGAATCCAATGCCGGTCGGCAACGTCAAGCGCGATGTTTGCAGTCTTGATAGCACGACGTAATAGAGAGGTATGAAGTACATCTGGCAAAGTCCCAGCTTCCTTAAGTAACTCACCTGCTCTTTCAGCCTCACCAAGTCCCTTTTGGTTTAGGTCGACATCGACCCAACCGGTAAACAGATTTTTTTCATTCCATTGGCTCTCGCCATGGCGAAGCAAAATCAAGGAGTAGTTACTCATACTTCAATTCTGCCTGATTATTCAAAGAAGTGAGAAAAGGCCTGCAGATTGGCCATGTCCATACCTTTGCTGGTTCGCCAAGCCCATTCTTTTTCAATTGCAGAGCGGAAACCCAATTCAAGCAAGATGTTGAATGAACCATCACTGGTTTGCAGCATGACACCTAGAAGTTGATCTATTTGATCAAGATCAACCGTTGCAATCGGAAGGGTTCCCGAAAGATAAATATCACCCAGGTGATCCAGGCAGTAATTAATGACAAGCAATTTTCGATTCTGCTCAAGTATCCAGCGATAAACCGCTTCATGATTTTCATCAGGATTTCGGGCCACAAAACTTTCAATTTTGAATAGTTTGTCACCTATTGTCATGGCAACGTTTACAAATTGCTTATTAGTACCAGGCAGCGAAACAACAACTGTTTTTTCACTCGCCAGTTCAAATTGCAAATCTTGCGAAGTTAGATACTGCGTAACTTCTGAGACTGATAAGGTCATTCGCCTGACCGCACAATCGAAGACTTAACTGCCTCGTTGTAAACCGTAATCAATTTATCGGTGGTGTCTTCCCAACCAAAGTGCGAAGCATGTGCAATTGCTCCGACTGAAAGCCGAGATCGAAGTTCATCATTCGTGACCACATCGATAATGTGATTTGCCCAGGTTGCTGCTTCATGTCCATAAACCAAGACTCCACTGATGCCGTCTCGAACTGCAGTTGGTAATCCACCAACTCGAGCGGCGATTACCGGAGTTCCACAGGCCTGCGCCTCGATCGCCACCAACCCAAATGATTCGCTATGGGAAGGAACCACACAAACAGAAGCGGCTTGAAACCACTTAACTAATTCGGCTCGACTAGTTGGTGGCACGAATTTAACCACATCAGATACTCCAAGGCGGTCGGCAAGGTTAACCAATGCATCAGGTCGCTCGAGTCCGCTACCCGACGGGCCACCGCAAACTGCTACAACTAACCGGCTGCGTAATTCTGGATTACGCTTCAAAATTTCGGCGGCTGCCTCGATCAAAACATCCGGTGCTTTCAAAGGCTGAATTCGACCTACGAATAACAGCACAATGGCATCTTCGACGACACCAAGATCTTTGCGGGCAACTTTCTGATTGCCTGGGACAAACACATCAAGATCCACACCTGGATGAACAACCCGAACTCGATTTGGATCTGCGTGATAAAGCTCGATTAATTCTTTGGCTTCAGCATGTGTATTTGCAACCAGCCGATCCGCAGCAGTGACCACTTGCTCTTCACCAATTTCGCGAATGGCTGGTTCAGGTGCATCACCTTGCGCCAAAGTTAGGTTCTTAACCCGAGCCATGGTGTGCATTGTGTGCACTAGTGGAACGCCCCAGCGCTCTTGCGCGATCCAGCCAACCTGACCGGAAAGCCAGTAGTGACTGTGAACTAAATCGTAAAAGCCTTCGTTCTTTGCAGCTTCGGCGCGTAATACGCCAGCGGTTACGGCACACAACTGTGCGGGCAAATCTTCCTTACGCAATCCTTCAAACGGACCTGCTGGAATGTGACGAACTAAAACTCCGGGAGCAAGTTCAGAAACTTCTGGCTCAGCTAGGGAAGTGGCACGTGTAAATATCTCAACTTCGATTCCACGAGCAGCAATTCGTTTTGCAGTTTCGGCAATGTAGACATTCATCCCACCTGAATCACCAGTGCCAGGTTGATGCAATGGAGAAGTGTGGACAGAAAGTATCGCAATTCGATGCAGATTAGTTGAAGTGATAGCCATGAGAACCTTTAACTAACTTAGCGAAAAGGCTAGATTTTTGACACCTACGTGAAAAAAACCTATCTTGCGTAGGGTTCGCCAGTCACGATGTGAATTACACGACGTGCTACGGAGACTGCATGGTCGCCAAATCGTTCATAAAAGCGGGAAAGTAAAGTTACATCGATTGCCGCCTCGACTCCATGTGTCCAATTATCTGAGAGTACGACAGTGAACAACTCACGATGCAAGTCATCTAGAGTGTCATCGAAAATCTTCATGTCATCAGCAAGTGATGTATTTCGAGAAGAAATCACCTCAGCAGTTTGTTCTACAATCCTGCTAGCAGCATGCCCCATTTTTTCAAAAGTTTCTTTTAGTTCAGCCGGAATCGATGGGTTTGGGTAGCGCAGGCGAACTTGCTTTGCAACGTGAACGGCCAGGTCACCCATGCGTTCAAGTGATCCTGCAATTCGAATCGCACCCATGACAAGGCGCAGGTCGGTGGCAACAGGCGCTTGCAAGGCAACGATGCGAGATGCCATCTCTTCTACTTCGGAATTTAATTCGTCGATTGGCAGATCCCCAGCAATAACTTGTTCAGCGGCTGCCAAATCATCTTCAAGAAGTGCATATGTTGCCAGTGAAATTGACTTGCCCACAAGGTCTGCCATTGAGACTAAGACCTCATCGATTTGAGCTATATATTGATCGCGCATAATTTCCAGTGTACTGCGGTGTTTGGCTGGGGGTTGAAAATCCTCAAGTTAGACACTAGGCAAATTAGGGATAAACGGCGCTAATACAAAATGTGAAAATTGCGCTAAACTATGCCGTGTAAGAGATATCCAATTCGTAACCACTTTATGCTGGTATTTTTAGTGAATTAATGCAGGAAAGACATGGGAGGATCTATGTTGACACGTAGATCGTCGGGTCGGCAAAAAAATGAGCTCTTAGCAGTTGTAAATAGCCAAGCCGAGCGAGTCCTTGCTCTCAGTCAGATTTTGGATGTGCTGCCTGATGCAGCTGCAATCGTGGACGATTCAGACCGGGTTTTAGCGGCAAGCGCGAACTGTGTTGCGATGGGGTTAGTGTACTCAGATCGAATTGGTCCTGTTGAAGTGCGGGCTTTGAACCGCGAGGTTAAGAGATTAAATAAAACACAGAGTCGAGACGTTGTAGTTAATCGAAATGGTTCGCGCCTTGGTGAATGGGAAGCACGGATACAGATATCCCCAATCGACGAAGAGATTAGTTTGTTGATCGCCCAAGACTTGAGCGAAGAGCGTCGACTAAACGATGTAAGAAGAGATTTCGTAGCCAATGTGTCACATGAATTGAAAACTCCAGTAGGTGCGCTTTCACTCTTGACTGAAGCGGTACAAGTTGCTGACACTGACATTGAACAAGTGCGACATTTCACCAGCCGTATGCAAGTCGAAGTTAAGCGACTAACTGCGATGATTTCAGATTTAGTTGCTCTTTCTCAAGTTCAAGGAGATGCACCGTTACGTAACTCAGCGCCGGTAGATGTTGCAAACATCGTAAACGAGGCAGTAGATGCCACCAAGATTTCTGCTGAGCAAAAAGGGATTCAAGTCGTGGTCGCTGAAAATATCAATATTGGCAAAATCTTTGGTGATGAAGAACAACTGACGGTCGCATTGAGCAATTTGATTTCGAATGCAATTAAGTACTCACCTAACAACACCAAAGTCGGTATAGGCGCCCGCTGTAAAGATGATTTGATCGAAATTTCGGTAACTGATCAGGGTCCTGGTATCCCAGTCGAATCTCAAAGTCGAATTTTCGAAAGGTTTTATCGGGTAGATCCAGCTAGATCTCGTGACACCGGCGGCACCGGACTCGGTTTGGCGATTGTCAAACATGTATGCGCCAGCCACGGGGGCGATTGCTTAGTATGGTCTCAAGAGGGCCAGGGTTCAACATTCACGTTACGTTTCCCCGCGCATCAAAACGGTGTCGGAATTGCCACGGAGGTTGTTACATAATGACGCTTATTTTAGTCGTCGAAGACGAAGAGTCATTCCGCGATGCACTTCAATACATGCTTACGCGAGAAGGCTTCGACGTCGTAATTGCCCCAAACGGAGCCGAAGGCATTCGGTTGTTCGACTCGAAAAATCCAGATTTAGTTTTGCTTGATTTAATGTTGCCAGAAGTCTCAGGTACCGAAGTATGTAAGTACATCCGCGCAAAATCAAGTACACCGGTCATCATGCTAACGGCCAAGGATACTGAAATTGACAAAGTAGTTGGCCTTGAGCTTGGTGCTGATGATTACGTTACGAAACCTTTCTCAACTCGAGAACTATTGGCGAGAATTCGCGCGGTAATGCGTCGCGGCGGCGACGTCGAGATTGACTCTATTGGAGCCATTGAAGGTGGCCCGATTCGAATGGATGTCGAGCGCCACACCCTTACGGTTAACGGCACCTCAGTTCCAATGCCACTTAAGGAATTTGAGCTACTTGAATTCTTGATGCGAAATTCCGGCCGAGTATTGACTCGAGGCCAACTAATGGATCGGGTATGGGGTTCTAATTATGTTGGTGACGGCAAAACCTTAGATGTTCACATAAAGCGCATTAGGTCAAAAATCGAGCCTGATCCAGCAAACCCGGTGTACCTATCAACGATTCGTGGGCTAGGTTATCGTTTCGAAATTTAGTTTTCTTGAATAAACATTAAGGCGTAGTAACTACCGGTGCGGCAGAAGGTATCTCGATGTCTGCGTAGAAGCCTGACTTCTCGTTAACCAACAAAGACATTGGTGCTGATTGGCCACCTGCAAACATAAAGGAAAGATTTACGAAAGTTCCTGGCTCCAAGCCGCCCGAAACACTTGTTAGAACAATTCGGTATTCAGACTCAAAACCAACATTTACTGTGGATTTGTGTGCCACTGGAATGTTTACTTCACCAACAACGCCAACAGACTTGGCGGCAGCTACCCCATTTAGGACGTCATCGGTTGCATCGTCTGTGTTGATTACAGTCATCAACACAGTAGCGCGCGTGACGTCGGCTGGATCGACAACAACAGTGGCGTTGCGAATTTGAAGCGCACCCACGTCGACACTTCGGCCATTTCCAGAGTCGCCTTGAGCATTAGTTGCGGCATCAAAGCCGGTGGCACAACCGCTGAGTAAAAGGACTGCGGCACTTAGGAATGCTGCAAGTGCGATGTTTTTACGTGCCATGATGAAAGCCCCCTTTAGATGAATTACAAGTTCAAACTGTCTTATTGCTAAGTCTACTTGGGCAATTTTTATGGATTTATTGCGCTTGTAACGCAGCACCCACTAAATCTAAAGAATTGGAATCAGACCAAATTCCCCATTGTTTACGGGCTTTTTTTGGCATCGAGACGGCGTGTCGCGTGGTAGAATCGAAGATCAAGGCAACCAAAGGATCAATTTAAATGGCCTACAAAGTCGGGGAAACTGTCGTCTACCCTCATCACGGCGCAGCAGACATCATTTCTAAAGAAAAGCGCACCATTAAGGGTGAAGAACGCGAGTACTTAGTGCTTCGAGTTCACCAGAGCGATCTGACTGTTCGCGTGCCTTCCGACAATCTGGACTTAGTAGGCGTTCGCGATGTAACGAGCCAGGCTGGCCTGGAAAAAGTTTTTGGCGTGCTTCGTATGCCATACGTTGAAGATCCTGCTAACTGGTCTCGTCGATTCAAGGCAAACACCGAAAAGCTTTCTTCGGGTGACGTAATCAAGGTTGCTGAAGTTGTACGTGACCTTTGGCGTCGCGCCCAGAAGAAGCCACTTTCAACTGGTGAAAAGAGCATGTTGGCTCGGGCTCGCACCCAGTTGATCAGTGAAATTGCTTTGGCCGAAAAAACAAATGAAGTTCGCGCCGAAGAAGTTCTAGACGAGGTATTGGCTTCCTAATGTCGACTGCCGCTACTGGACGAGTGGCGGCAATTATTCCTGCCGCTGGATCAGGTCTTCGCTTAGGCGCGGAGATTCCGAAAGCATTTCTGGCTTTGGGTGGTCTGTCTTTGCTTACCCGTAGTGCATTAGCAATGAGCACAGTTGCTGATGTATTAATTGTCGCGGCGCCAGCAGATGCTTTGGATGAAGCAAGTGCTCAGCTTGCTCAAGTTGATGCTGAGATTCACATAGTTGCCGGTGGGGAACATCGTCAAGAATCAGTTGCGAATGCACTTCGTATAGTTCCAGCAGATGTATCAATTGTTTTAGTTCACGATGCCGCACGACCACTTGTGCCAAACGAAGTAACCCAAAATGTGGTGGCCGCAATTCGCGGTGGCGCAAAAGCTGCGATCCCAGTACTTCCACTTGTTGACACAATTAAGCGCGTGAACAATAACGGAATTGCAATCGAAACAGTTGATCGAAATCAATTGCGCCGAGTGCAAACTCCGCAAGGTTTTGATCGCGCAACTTTAGATTTGGCTTACCAAAACCCTGAGGTTGTAGCCACTGATGATGCTGGACTCATGGATGCCTTGGGAATCCCAGTTGTAACAGTCGCTGGTGATGAGCGCTCGTTAAAGATAACAACTATGTCGGATGTGCAACACGCATTGAGTTTGTTGGAGGCAACAAGTGAGTAACTTGCGAATTGGAACTGGCGTTGATGCCCACCCTTTGGTTAGTGGACGAACAATGTTTTTGGCTTGCCTAAGTTGGCCAGATGAATTAGCAGGTTGCGAAGGTCATTCCGATGGTGACGTTGCTGCCCACGCAGTTTGTGATGCAATTTTGTCGGCTGCCGGTATGGGTGATCTAGGTTCAGTTTTTGGAACTTCGGATCCGAAATGGGCTGGCGCATCCGGAGCTGACTTATTGACTGAAGTTCACAAGCTAATCTCAAGCGCAGGCTGGAAGATCGTGAATGTCAGCGTTCAGGTTATTGCCAATGCACCCAAGATTGGTCCTCGCCGCGAAGAAGCTCAGAGCGCCATGTCTAAAGCATTAGCCGGCTCACCAGTTTCAGTTGCAGGTACTACGACTGATGGACTTGGCCTAACTGGCCGGGGCGAAGGTGTCGCAGCGATTGCTTCAGCATTATTAGAAGCCCCGCAAGATCGGTAACCTTGAACTGTGCGCCTATATGACACTGCGACTCGAGCAGTACGCGAATTTACTCCGTTGGTTGACGGCAAAGTTTCAATGTATGTCTGTGGTGCAACCGTGCAATCCGCTCCGCACGTTGGCCATATTCGTTCAGGCGTAGCTTTCGACGTTCTGGCGCGCTGGTTTCGTGCCTCAGGCTATGAAGTGACGCTAGTTCGCAACGTAACTGACATCGACGACAAAATCCTGGCCAAGGAATCAGTTGAGAATCGTCCCTGGTGGGCCGTTGCGGCGCACTACGAACGCGAGTTTCAAAAGGCCTACGAGATTCTGGGATGTACTCCGCCAACAGTAGAACCTCGTGCAACCGGACACATCACGCAAATGATCGAATTAATGCAAACTTTGATTGAACGCGGACACGCCTACGCAGCTGATGGCGATGTTTATTTCGATGTTCGCTCATTTGCTGATTACGGAAAACTTTCTGGTCAAAAAATCGATGACCTTTTGCCCGCAGGAGATTCCGAAGGGGAATCACGCAAAAAAGATTCCCGTGACTTCGCACTTTGGAAATCGGTAAAGCCTGGTGAACCGTCTTGGCCAACACCTTGGGGCAATGGCCGACCAGGTTGGCACATCGAATGTTCTGCTATGGCTCAGGCTTACTTAGGGAATGCATTTGATATTCACGGTGGTGGCTTGGATTTAGTTTTCCCACACCACGAAAACGAAGTTGCGCAATCCAAAGCTGCTGGACAGGATTTTGCAAATTTCTGGTTACACAACGCATGGGTTACAACAGCTGGCGAAAAAATGTCAAAGTCACTTGGTAACTCATTGGTAGTTACCGAAGTTGCAAAGCGAGTTCGGCCAATTGAACTTCGTTGGTACTTAGCTAGCGCTCATTACCGAAGCAATCTGGAATTTTCTGATAGCGCATTGCAAGAATCTGCAGTGGCATTCCAGCGGATTGAAAACTTCGTGGAACGTGCCGCGGCAATTGTTGGAGATGTTGAATTCACTAATTCAGTTATGTGCGCAGATTTCGAAACCGCGATGAACGAAGACTTAAATGTCCCTGCGGCCCTTGCAGCGCTTCATGAAGTTGTTGGTGAGGGAAACACATTGCTTGCTAAAAAGGCTGATGCTGCTTCACTTAAGGGTTGCTTATCCTCAGTCCGCCAGATGCTTGATGTTCTTGGTGTTGACCCGCTGTCACCGACGTGGGCAGATGACAGCAAGAACGCGAAACAACTTGAATCAGCACTCGATTATTTTGTGCAACAATCAATAGCAGTTCGTAACGCAGCTAAAGAAAATAAAAACTTTGAAGCTGCAGATGCCATTCGTGATTCATTGCGCAATGCTGGCATCGCATTAGAAGACACATCAGATGGTGTGCGCTGGAATCTGGAGAAGTAATGGCTGGCAATTCCAAGCGCAAAGGTGCGATTCGCACCTCGAAAAAAGGTGCCACCGCTGGCTCCGGTGGTCGCGGTAAACAAAAACTCGAAGGCCGTGGCCCGACTCCGAAAGCAACTGAGCGCGATAAGCATCCAGCTGCAAAACGTGCTCGCGCTGCGGAAAGAGCTGCTGAAAAACGTGGTTCAACTCGCGTCAGTCGTCCCCGTGATCGTGATGGAATCGAATGGGTAGCCGGACGTAACTCAGTACTTGAAGCACTTCGCGCAAACATTCCAGCAAATGCTCTTTACATGCAACAGTTCCTTGATGCTGATGATCGCGTTAAGGAAATCTTGCAGCTAGCAAATGATCGTGGACTTCCATTCTTGGAAGCACCACGAACTGAACTTGATCGCAATACTGACGGCGCAGTTCACCAAGGTGTGGCACTTCGCATCCCGCCATATTCCTACCTAGATCCGATTGATCTACTAGAAGATGCCTTCAACAATGAAGAAGCAGCTTTCGTTGTTGCGCTAGACGGTGTTACCGACCCTCGTAACTTGGGAGCGGTCATTCGGTCATCTGCCGCGTTTGGTGTCGATGGGGTTTTGGTTCCGGAGCGTCGCGCTGCTGGTATGACTGCCTCGGCTTGGAAAACTTCAGCTGGTGCAGCTACTCGTGTCCCAGTTTCCCGCGCGGTAAATCTGACTCGATCACTTGTTGAATTTAAGCGTGCTGGCTGCACCATTATTGGACTTGATTCTGATGGTGACACTTTTGTGCAAGATGTCAGCCAAGAAATCGCAGCCGGGCCAATCGTTTTGGTTGTCGGTGGTGAAGCCACTGGAATGTCACGTCTTGTTCGAGATACTTGCGACATGATCGTCTCGATCCCAATGTTTGACGAGACCGAATCCTTAAACGCAGGTGTTGCCGCGGGAATCGCACTCTATGAATTGGCAAAAATTCGCCATCCATAAGTGATTTACATTTAATTTGTTAACATCGAATCAATGGACTCCTCAACTCAAGTAATCGTCGCTAACTTAACTTCGCCTCCCGTTTTGGCGTTTGCGCTAGGACTCCTTGCGGTTTTGGTTAAGGGTGACTTGCGACTACCAGATCCGATTTACCAAGGTCTATCGATTTACTTGTTACTGGGTATTGGTATCAAAGGTGGCGTAGCTCTTCGGCAATCTGAGTTAAGTGATGTTGCAGTGCCAGCTCTAGCAACCATAATTCTTGGTTTGCTTATCCCCGTATTGGCATTTCTGTTTAGTGAAAAAATTACAAAGTTAAGCGAAATCGATCGCGGTGCACTTGCCGCGCACTATGGTTCCACATCCTTAGTTACTTTTACCGCAGCACTTGTATTTCTTGAACAGTCTTCAATTCAATACGAAGGTTTTGTCACCACACTTTTGGCACTGCTTGAAATCCCCGGAATCATTATCGGTTTGATGCTTGGTACTAGGCATTTGAAGCGCGATATTTCTTGGGCTGAATCGCTACAAGAGATTTTCACAAGCCGGTCTATATTGCTTTTGGTAGGAGGTCTGATTTTAGGTTTTGCAACCGGAACTGTTGGCTACGCAAAAATCGAGCCTTTCTTTGGAACTCTGTTTATCGGAATGCTTACGTTGTTCTTGCTCGAGATGGGAACCCTGGCTGGACGTCGAATGCGTGACATAAAGGAGGCTGGTTCTGGCCTTGTTGTATTTGCAATAGTGTTCCCGATTTTCTCCGGAGTTCTTGGGGTTGTATTTGGCTTTGTCGCGGGACTATCAATGGGTGGCGCCGCGGTACTCGGAGTCTTAGCTGCAAGCGCTTCTTACATCGCAGCACCAGCGGCTGTTCGGCTTGCTTTACCGGAAGCAAATCCAGGAATTTATTTAGCAGCAAGTTTAGGAATTACATTTCCGTTTAACTTAACAATTGGAATCCCACTGATCGTTTTGGTGGCACAGTCACTTGAGGGAATGGTGGGGTAACAATGACTGAATTAACCACAGTTTCGCTGGTAACGATAGTTGCCGAGACTGCCTTGAAAACCAGGCTGGCAAAAGACCTAAAGAGCCTTGGAGTTTCCGGATACACCGTTACTGCGGCCAATGGCGAAGGTTCGAGAAATCGTCGCGCTGGTGATGTTGATGGTGGAAATGTGATGATTCAATGCCTGGCTTCTCGGGATTTGAGTTTGGCAATCATGAATCACTTGGAAGCTGAATACTTCGAAAACTATGCCGTTGTTGCCTGGGTAAGTGCTGCCGAAGTCATTCGTAAAGAGCGTTATTCATAGGCGCATTTTTGCTTCAAGGATTTATGCACTAATCTTTGAAACTGGTGATCTTACTTTGGTAAGTTTCCCGGCCTCCTTAGCTCAGTGGTAGAGCGTCGCTCTTGTAAAGCGAATGTCATCCGTTCAAATCGGATAGGGGGCTCCAGTTATTTCTAGGCTGCTTTTGAAACCTTACTTTTAGGCTTAATAAGTTCTTGCACGATTGCAATACCTACCAGAACAATTAACGCTCCAACTGGTTCATACCAATGAAGCTTTTCGTTAAGCAAAATAACACCAGCCAATGTTGAAACGACTGGAATCGAATAAGTAACGGTCGACATCGCGATAGCGCCAGCGCGTTTAACAATCACGAATCCAATTACTAACGCGACACCAGTGCCCAAAACTCCAAGAGCTGTTATTGCCAAGATTCCAGTAATTGGCCAAGAAGTAATTTCATGTGGCGAGGCAATTGCAAAAACCGCACAGATGGTTGCGCCAATCGTGAGTTGCGTTGCAACGGCACTGATTGGATCCAGGCCTAAAGGTGTCACATACTTTCGAGTCCAGATTGCGGAGAAGGCGTAACCAATCGTGCAGAGTGCACAAGCGGTGTACGCAAGCCAGTTAGCTTGGAAGTTAACGTCCCAAACGCCGAGTAGGACGAGTAAACCTAGGAAGCCAAGCAGAAGTCCACCAACTCGAAACGGGTTTAGCTTTTCTTCCGGCAACATAAGTACTGCCAAAATTGCGGTCCAAAGTGGCATTGTTGAATTAAGAAGCCCGGCAGCAATTGATGATATGTGATGGATCGCCCAAGCAAAAATGGCAAATGGAATTACTTGAGCCATCAAGGTAATCAACGCAAGATGTTTGATCGCTGGACCGCGGACAATGAATTTTCGTTTGGTTACCAGCACGATAATTATCAAGGCAAGCGCGCCAAAACCCATGCGACCAAAAGTCTGTTCAGAGGGATCGAGAAAACTGCTGGCGACCTTGATGAAGAAAAACGAAAATCCCCAAATTGTTGTCAGAGTTAGCCAAAGTGCAAGCCAACTTTTCGTCGGGGCAGAGGAAGTAGTCACCTGCCCATCTTGTCGTACCCGCGTTACCACTTGACGTGACACCCCGAGATGGGGGGTGACCGTGTTTTCAGTGGGTAACGGTTTAGCATTAGGGATGTGAATGAAGCCCGCGCCCTCTCTGCTGACAATTCTGGTGTACTTCCAGAACGCGATCAGCAGATCCTAGAATTTGAACGCCAATGGTGGAAATTCGCAGGCGCAAAAGAGCAGGCCATTCGTGAACAATTTGATATGTCTGCAACACGCTATTACCAAGTTCTTAATGCATTGATTGATCAACCAGAAGCTTTAGCTTTTGATCCAATGCTGGTTAAGCGCCTCCAGCGTATGCGCGCTGCTCGCCAAAGAGCACGTTCTGCACGGCGCCTGGGTATCGAACTTAAGAATTAGGTTTTAGCCATGTCTGGCGGCCAAACTTTCCATAAAAGAGTAACTACCCCTGCGGTAGTTATTTTGACTACTGTGAGTGGACTATTCCTAGTTGGTTACAAACTTTGGAAACTGGATCCCAATCCGGTAGCTGCAGAGTCAACACCTTCGGCATCACCATCGGAATCTATGACGGCTATGCCAACAGCATTTCCAAGCACTTCGGGTGATCCAAATTTGGATGTGGCTGGCCGGCTGCCGGTTATTGTTCTCAATGGCACTGAGACTGCAGGTCTTGCAAAGTCAATGAGTGATGACCTGCATGATGCAGATTGGGTTGTCGAAGAGACTGGCAACTGGACCGGTGAGCCGTTACTTGAAACAACGATTTTTTACCCAGCAAATGGTTTCAGTTCGGCAGAAGAATTAGTAACTCAAACCGGTGGCGTACCAGTTGAGGCAACAGCGGACATGAGCCAGACTGCGATAACTCTGGTCATTGTTAAATAGTTAATTCTTCAATAGTTAGTGGGCGAGTACCACAGTCTGATACTGGAAATTGCTTTTTTCCAGAGCCCTGATACAGTTTTTCCACGGAAGTGAAATGCTTCTAAAAACTAAATACACCTCATCCAGAGGGGCAGAGGGAACGGCCCGTTGAAGCCCCGGCAACCACCGCAGAACCGTTAAGGCCTTGCGACCCGGTGCCAATTCCGACTAAAGACAGATTGCTTTGTCTTTAGTACAGATGACGAAAGGCTTCCAGCTCAATGTCTGTAACACTCGAAAGAATCGATACTGCGCCATTTGGTGCAGCCACCCATCTTGTTTGTCGTGCTTGTGGCGCGCATGCAAAACTTGGCGCCGACTATTCCTGTTGGGAATGTTTTGGCCCACTTGAAGTTGCATATGATTTCGGAAACGTCACAAGAGAGCAGATCCAATCCGGTCCGTTCTCTTTGTGGCGTTATGCGCCGCTTCTGCCAGTTCCAGCAAACATCGCTGAATCTCGCAATCTAGCGCCTGGCATGACTCGGTTACATCGCGCTGACAACTTGGCAAAGGCGCTAGGTATCACTGGCACGCTATGGGTAAAAGATGACAGCGGTAACCCAACTCACTCGTTTAAAGATCGCGTTGTTGCAGTTGCCCAAAGTGCCGGCATCCAACTGGGGTTCAACACTTTGGCTTGTGCTTCAACTGGAAACCTTGCTCATGCGGTTGCTGCAGCTGCAGCGCGTGCTGGACAAAAATCAGTTGTGCTAGTTCCCTCGAATTTGGAACAACACAAGATTCAGGCAACTGCTGCATACAACGGTCACGTGATTGGCATCGAAGGTAATTATGACGATGTTAATCGCCTGTGCGGTGAACTAATCGGTGAAGAAGTTTCCGCAGACTGGGGCTTCGTGAATGTGAATCTTCGCCCTTACTACGCCGAAGGTTCAAAAACTGTTGGCTACGAAATTGCCGAACAACTTGGTTGGAGACTTCCGGATCAGGTTGTTATCCCAGTTGCATCTGGCGCATTGCTAACAAAGGTCGATAAGGGTTGGCGCGAGTTCGTAGAACTTGGTTTAGTTGAAAGCAAACCGTGGCGAGTATTCGGCGCACAGGCAACTGGTTGCAATCCAGTTTCAACTGCTTGGGCCGAAGGTAATGAAGTCGTGCGTCCAGTTAAGGCAGACACCATTGCAAAGTCTTTGGCAATCGGAAACCCAGCTGATGGACCTTATGCACTGGATGCAGTTCGTCGTACGAATGGCGCAGTTGGCGATGTCACAGATGCAGAAGTAGTTGAAGGCATTCGCTTGCTTGCCGAGTGTGAAGGAATCTTTGGCGAGACATCAGGCGGAGTAACAGTTGCAGTTACGCGCAAACTTCTTGCTGAAGGCCTGTTAGACCCAACTGCGGAAACTGTAATTGTGAATACTGGCGAAGGCCTAAAAACTCTTGATGCTGTTGCCACCGGAAATGGTTTCTCAGCAACAATTTCTCCAAATGTCGAATCCGTTGCAAAAGTTATCGAAGGTGCCTGATGAGCGTTACCGTCCGAATCCCAACAATCCTGCGGGCATATGTTTCTGATCAATCAACAGTTGAAGTTGATCCAAATCCAGAGACTTTGCAAGGTGTCCTAGATGCCCTCGAAGCTATGGCACCGGGCATTTTGCAACGCGTGATTTCGGATACCGGTGAATTGCGACGCTTCGTCAATGTTTATGTGAACGATGATGACGTGCGCTTCCTTGAGGGACTTAATTCTCCAACTGCTGCTGGCGTGACTGTATCTATAGTTCCTGCTGTTGCTGGCGGATAAAAGACTTACTTTTGCTGTTAACACAAGGCAAAAACTGATAGTTCGTGGCGTTTTTAACAAATGTGGCAAATACCTTGTGCTTATGTGCCGTAGAGTTAATTTCGGTCGAAGGCAAGCATTTCGTTAGAGAGCAAGACTCGAAGACAAAGATTCGCGAGCACGATGCGAACTCTCACCTTGGTGGGCAGGGAGCAAGACCCGAAGCGGCAAACGTCGCTTCGACCCATTAAGAAAAGAGATGCCATGTTAGGCACAGTCAAGTGGTTCAACCAGGAAAAGGGCTATGGCTTCGTAGAAGTTGATGGCACTGATCGCGATGTATTCCTTCATTACTCAGCTATTGAGGTTGATGGATTCAAGACCCTGGAACAGGATCAGCGAGTTGAGTTCGAAATCGGCGAAGGCCCAAAGGGTCCTCAGGCAGAGCACGTGCGCCCGGTTTAAGGCCAACACCTTACACAAAAGGACTCGAGATTTTCTCGGGTCCTTTTGTTATTAGAGAACGTTTACCTCGTCGTTTGGATTGCGTCTTGACCAAGTCAAGATCAAGTCTGTAGTGATCAGTCCGGCTAGCCCAAGTGCGAAAGCAATTGGTGCTGGCACGACTGTGATCGTTGCGGCCACAACAGTTGAGAACATAACGGACCCACCGAGTGATTTAGTCGTGCCTCGTAACAGATCAGAAACTGCAGAGGGTCCGTAAGTGCGTGAAGTTGTTGGAGCTAGTACGGACAAAATAACTGGCATTGATGCCAAGACACCGGCAGCTTGCACCCCAATGATGTCTTTTACTCCTGTTAACGTCGCAACTAACGTTCCCGCAATCGCAGCCTTCATCGGAGTTTCCCACCATTGCGGAATTCGAACTGATTGATCATCAGTTAACGGCTTAGGCCAGAACTTAATAGCCATGGCAGAAACGAAAACAACTATTCCGCCGACTATCCAAGTGTTAGCAAATTGAATCAATGTGACATCAGCAAGCCCTGCTACAAACCAACCTGAAAGTAGAGCAAATGGCCAAGCTCTTCGCCAGTTAATGAACGTGAAGATATAGCAGTAAGAAACAACTGCAATCTGGCCGGCTACAACTCCGTGTGCGGCTCGGGCTGTTTGGTCTGCACCTTCCATCAAATAGATCAGAACCAAGAAAGGTGCTGTCGATAATGGCAGGCCAATTACCCTGCCTCCGATTGCATGGCCCCATCGTTTTTGAATGTAGGAAACCAGAACTACAAGTGATGGCGTAAGCAGAAGTCGAAGTAACAGAATGCTCACGCGCTAATCATGTCAGATTCGTGGGTTCCCTAGTAGAAGTTAGCCGATGCGAAATAGGCTAGGGGCATGTCAGATCGCGAAGCACTACGTCAGCAAATCATTGATAAAGCAGTTGTGCACGGAAAGGTAATTCTTTCTAGTGGAAAAGAAGCTGATTATTACGTTGACTTACGTCGAGTAACCCTTGATGCCGAAGCAGCTCCCATAATTGGTCGAGTCATGTTGGAGCTAACTAAAGATTTGGATTTTGATGCTGTCGGTGGATTAACACTTGGTGCCGATCCTGTTGCAACTGCCATGCTGCACGCAGCTGCCGCACAAGGACGCAAACTTGATGCCTTCGTAGTTCGCAAAGCTGAAAAGGCTCATGGTTTACAGCGCCGCATCGAAGGACCAGACGTGAAGGGTCGCCGTGTGCTTGCAGTGGAAGACACCAGCACAACAGGTGGTTCTGTGATGACTGCAGTCGAGGCATTAAGTGAAGCTGGAGCGGAAGTTGTTGCAGTGGCAGTCATTGTTGAACGAGCCGCTCAACCAACTATCGAAGCTGCAGGGCTTGATTACCTGTACGCCTACAATCTGCCGGACTTAGGTCTTTAGTTTCGGCCCTGCTTGCGCTGGCGTAGTACTTCAATAATCACTGGAATCAGGCTTAGCAACACAATTCCAATTGCAACCAAATCAATGTTCTCTTTGATAATTGGAATGCTGCCTAGAAAGTATCCAGCCAAAGTCATAGAAGAAACCCAGGCAACTCCTCCGATAGTGCTGAAGGTCGCATAGGTTCTAAAGTTCATCTTTGCTATGCCAGCCATTCCGGTGATAACTGAACGAACAATTGGCACGAATCGAGCTAACACAATTGCCCGGGAGCCATGTTTCTCGAAAAAGTTTTGGGTTGTTACTACGTACTCAGTTTTGAAGATCTTTGAGTCTGTGCGACTGAATAGTTTTGGCCCAACTTTGGACCCTGTCCAGTAACCCAAGAGGTTGCCAGCAATTGCGGAGAAAGTCATGACGATTATTGCAATTGCAAGCGGAGTGGAAATGAAATTGCTTGCTATGAGCAATCCGACGATAAACAATAAGGAGTCGCCAGGCAAAATGACGCCTATAAGTAGGCCGCACTCAATGAATAGAATCACGCAGGCTGCAAATAGTGCCAGACCACCGAAGCCCTTAAGCAAGCCTTCCGGGTCAAGTAGCCCCGCAGCTTGGATTGATGTTGCGAATTCGAATGGGGTAGTTGCAATCACTATATGACTGTACCCGTGACACAATAAGAACGTGGGCAGCGGCAAGCCCGACCCACAGATTTATTTATTCCAGGAGTCTGCAAAATGCCAATCGCTAGCCCAGAGATTTATAACGAAATGCTTGATCGCGCCAAGGCTGGCGCATTCGCATACCCGGCAATTAACTGCACATCTTCGCAAACGATCGTTGCGGCTATTCAAGGCTTCGCTGAAGCTGAGAGCGATGGCATTGTTCAGGTTTCATGGGGCGGCGCGGAGTATGCCTCTGGACAAAAAGTTAAGGACATGATTATTGGTTCGGTTGCGTTGGCTGAATTCGCACACGCAGTTGCCAAGGGTTACGGCGTAAACATCGCACTTCACACGGACCATTGTCCGGCAGAAAAACTTGATGGATTCATGCGTCCACTAGTTCAAATTTCAGCCGATCGCGTTAAGGCTGGTCAAGAGCCACTGTTCCAATCTCATATGTGGGATGGCTCAGCCGTTTCGATGAAAGAAAACTTAGCCGTTGCTGACGAAATGTTAGATAAGTGCGCAGCAGCCCGAACCATTCTAGAAATTGAAATCGGTGTTGTTGGTGGCGAAGAAGATGGCATCGAAGCATCACATGATGCCAAGTTGTTCTCGACCCCTGAAGATGCATTAGCCATGGCTGATCGTTTAGGTCTGGGTGAACGTGGTCGCTATTTGGTTGCTGCTACTTTTGGAAACGTGCACGGTGTTTACAAACCAGGCAACGTAGTACTTACGCCAGGCATCTTGAAAGAACTTCAAGATGCCGTTCAGGCAAAGCACAACACAAAGGACAAGCCACTTGATTTGGTTTTCCATGGTGGTTCAGGTTCATTGCTATCTGAAATTCGGGAGTCGCTTGACTATGGTGTTATCAAAATGAACATTGACACTGATACGCAGTATGCATTTACTCGCCCAGTTGCAGATCACATTTTCAAGAATTACGACGGCATCCTAAAGATTGATGGTGAAGTTGGTAACAAGAAGATTTACGATCCACGCGCATTTGGAAAACTTGCTGAAGCTGGAATGGCCGCTCGTGTTGTTAAGGCTTGCGAAGATCTTCGCGCTACCGGAACGCGTATTAAGTAATGACAATCGGACAAGATTTACTTGATGGCCCACCGCCAACACTTCTTCCCGCCGACAATCGCGCTCTTGAAGCAATTGCTGCAGGAAAGTCACCTGAACAAGTCGCTGCAGAATTTCCGGAAAGTAGTTTGGCTTGGGCCGCACTTGCAGATCAGGCCTGGAACGAAAAGCGGATTATCGAGTCATATGCCTTTGCCCGCGTCGGTTATCACCGCGGTCTAGATGCACTTCGCAAAAATGGTTGGAAGGGTTTTGGTCCTGTGCCATGGGCTCATGAACCAAATCGTGGCTTCCTTCGTTGCTTGAATGCCTTGGCTCGTGGCGCAAAATCGATAGGCGAGTCGGCAGAAGCCATTCGATGCGCCCAGTTCTTAACAGACTGCGACCCGGCCGCAACACGAGCGCTAGCCGAGTAAACCCAAATCATAAATAAGGACTAGCCTTATCTAGGTTCATCGAGATTTAAGGGGAATTGCCATGCCTGCCGTAGTGCTAGTTGGTGCTCAATGGGGAGACGAAGGTAAAGGTAAAGCTACCGACCTTCTAGGAAGTCGTGTTGATTATTGCGTCCGCTACCAAGGTGGAAATAACGCAGGTCACACCGTTGTAATCGGTGACAAAAAGTTTGCGTTGCACTTATTGCCTAGCGGAATCCTGACTCCGGAAGTAACGCCAGTAATTGGTAATGGTGTTGTTATCGACGTCGGCGTTCTCTTCGAAGAAATTGATGGACTTGAAGCTCAAGGTATCGATACTTCTAATTTGTTGATTAGCGCTAACGCTCACTTGATCACTTCGTACCACGTGACTCTTGACAAAGTAACTGAGCGTTTCTTGGGTAACTCCAAGATTGGTACCACTGGACGTGGAATTGGTCCGTCATACGCAGACAAGATCTCGCGCCTTGGCATCCGTGTCCAAGATCTTTTCGATGAAAAAATTCTTCGCGCCAAAATCGAAGGCTCACTACTTAGCAAGAACCAAGTACTGGTCAAAGTATTCAACCGTCGCGCCGTAACTGTTGACGAAGTTGTAGAGAACTTGATGCAGCACGCAGAGCGGTTGCAACCATATGTCGCAGATACTTCATTAATTTTGAATCGCGCATTAGATGAAAACAAAGTTGTTTTGCTTGAAGGTGGACAAGGAACACTTCTTGATGTTGATCATGGAACATATCCATTCGTAACGTCTAGCAACCCAACTGCGGGTGGCGCGTGTGCTGGTTCGGGAATCGGGCCAACCAAGATTACCGGTGTAGTTGGAATCCTTAAGGCCTACACAACACGTGTTGGTTCTGGACCATTCCCAACTGAACTACTTGATGAAGATGGCGAAAAGCTGCGCACTATCGGTGGCGAGCGTGGTGTAACAACCGGACGCCCTCGTCGTTGTGGTTGGTTTGATGCACCGATTGCGCGCTATGCAACTCGCATTAATGGTTTGACCGACATCTTCTTAACCAAGCTGGACGTACTAACTGGCTGGGAAAAGATTCCGGTTTGTGTTGCTTACGACATTGACGGAACACGTTCCGAAGAACTTCCAATGACACAGACTGAATTCCATCACGCAAAGCCAATCTATGAAATGCTGCCAGGTTGGTCTGAAGACATCAGTGGCGCAAAGACCATGGAAGATCTTCCAGCGAATGCTCGCGCTTACATCAAGTTCTTAGAAGACGTCAGTGGCGCTCCAATTTCTGCTATTGGTGTCGGCCAAGATCGTAACGCCACAATCAGCGTTAACGATTTACTTCGAAAGTAGTTAAATGAAAATCAGTTCAGTCAAGAATGAATTTGGTGACCCAATTGGCCTGCCGGTAGGCGAAGTAACTCGACCTGGTTTACCTGATGAATCAGTAAATCTAACCGGCAACTACTGCTACCTAGAAGTTTTAGATGCAGACAAGCATGCTGCTGAACTTTGGTCGGTCTACGCGCTGGATACTGACGGTCGCCTTTGGACCTACATGCCACAGGGACCATTCAGTAGCGAAGCTGAATACCGTACTTGGGTTGAAGGCGTTCAGCACAAAGCTGATCCTTTCTTTTACGCAATCATCGATGGCAAAACAAATAAAGCATTAGGTGTTGCTTCCTTCTTGAGAGTTGATCCCGTATCAAGCTCGATCGAAGTTGGTTGGATTACCTACTCACCGGTTATCCAGCAAAAACCAATTGCAACTGAATCTATGTATTTGATGATGAAGTACGCATTCAACCTTGGCTACCGCCGTTACGAATGGAAGTGCAATTCTTTGAACCAGCCATCAATAAATGCTGCGATGCGTTTGGGTATGTCCTTTGAAGGCTTGTTCCGCCAAGCGACCATGGTTAAAGGTCACAATCGCGACACTGCTTGGTTTGCAATTCTGGACCGGGATTGGCCGGTTGCCCAGGACGCATTTACGGCCTGGCTAGACCCAGAAAACTTTGATTCCAATGGCCAGCAGAAACTGCGCCTTTCCGACCTAACTGCCCCAATTGTTGAGTCGCGCTGGCCAAACCTGAGTATCGACGTCCAGCGCTAGGTTCAGTTATCCCTTAGTTTCCCATCCGGATTAGCGCAGGCGTAGCATTGTCTCGACCAGTAGTAGGAGTTGCTAAACCATGGAAGCTAATTCAGCCCGCGGCAAGGAAGTTTACGATCTAGACCGCAATCACGTATTTCATTCTTGGAGCGCGCAAGGCGCACTAAACCCGATGGTGATTCAGGGTGGTGAAGGTTCATATGTTTGGGATTATGACGGCAATCGCTACCTCGATTTCTCAAGCCAGTTAGTGAACGTAAACATTGGTCATCAGCATCCAAAAGTTGTCAAGGCAATCCAGGATCAGGCTGGCAAGTTAACAACTATTGCTCCGCAGCATGCAAACGACATGCGCGGCGAAGCTGCAAAGCGAATTGCTGATCTTTCACCAGATCACATGAACAAAGTTTTCTTCACTAACGGTGGCGCAGATGCAGTTGAGAATGCGATCCGTATGGCACGCATTCACACTCGTAAGCACAAAGTTCTTTCTTTCTATCGTTCGTACCACGGCAACACCGGCTCAGCAATTAACGCAACTGGAGACCCACGTCGTTGGCCAAATGAATTCTCGGCTGGTCACGTGCACTTCTTTGGGCCACACCTTTACCGTTCAAGCTTCTGGTCAGAAACTCAAGAACAAGAAACTGAGCGCGCGCTTGCTCACCTAGCTGAAGTAATTAAGTATGAAGGTACAAACACCATCGGTGCTCTGATCATCGAAACAGTTGTCGGTACAGCTGGCGTTCTGGTTCCACCTCCGGGTTACCTTGAAGGTGTTCGCAAACTTTGCACGGATAACGGAATCGTTTTGATTCTGGATGAAGTTATGGCCGGTTTTGGTCGAACCGGTGAATGGTTTGCATTCGACGCCTTTGATGTTAAGCCTGACTTGTTTGTATTCGCTAAGGGTTCAAACAGTGGTTACGTTCCAGTCGGAGGTGTTGTAATCAGTGATGACATCGCAGCAACATTCGACAGCCAAGTTTTCCCAGGCGGATTGACTTACTCCGGACATCCACTAGCTGCTGCCTCAATCGTGGCAACTATCGATGTTATGAAGGAAGAAAAGATTGTTGAAAACGCCAAGCACATTGGTGAAACAATTCTTGGTCCAGGACTTAAGGATTTAGCAGAACGTCACAAGATCATCGGTGAAGCTCGCGGTAAGGGTGTCTTCTGGGCACTTGACCTTGTTAAGGATCGTGAGACTAAGGAAATGCTGGCACCATACGGTGGCACATCTCCTGCAATGGGTGAACTTGTAGCTTCAGCTAAGAAGCATGGCTTGATGCCATTCACGAACTACAACCGTTGGCACATTGTTCCACCTTGCACGGTTTCTGAAACCGAAGCCAAGGAAGGTCTAGCAATTTTGGACGAAGTCTTTGCTGGCCTTGGTAAGTACTACGAAGGCAAGTAAGTCTTAAGAAAAATCCCGAGCCTAGTGTGAATCTAGGTTCGGGATTTTTTTGTTGTGCGAATTAGCAATAGGCTTGGGAAAGTGTTAATCCTGGTTATTGGTCAAGGTGCACGAGAGCACGCCATAACCCACACCCTGCTACAAGATTCAGACGTTGAAGTAATTTGCGCGCCAGGAAATCCAGGGATTGCCCAGATTGCAAAGATTGCCGCAGTAGATATCAATGACATTCCCGCAGTCGTGGATTTAGCGAAAAAACATAACCCAGACCTTGTGGTTATCGGTCCAGAGGCACCATTAGTTGCAGGAGTCGTAGACGAACTTCGCAGCGCAGGATTTGTGGTCTTTGGTCCAAGTAAAGCGGCTGCTGTATTAGAAGGCAGCAAGGCTTTTGCTAAAGAAATTATGCAAGCTGCAGGAGTTCCAACTGCTGACAGTAAGTATTGCCAAACAGTTTCGGAAGCTCGAGCTGCACTTGAGTTATTCGACTCTCCTTATGTGGTTAAAGATGATGGCTTAGCTGCTGGCAAGGGCGTTGTTGTAACTGATGATTTTGATGCAGCCGTAGCCCATGCGATGGCATGCATCGATAGTCGCGACGGTGGCGCCGTGGTTATCGAAGAATTCCTAGATGGTCCAGAAGTTAGTTTGTTTGGCGTAAGCGATGGCACAACAGTTGTGCCACTAACTCCAGCACAAGATTTCAAGCGTCTAGGAGATAACGATGAAGGTCCAAACACAGGTGGCATGGGTGCTTATTCACCACTACCTTGGGCACCAAAAGATTTCGTTGCTGATGTAACCCAGACTGTTTTGCAACGAATGATTTCTGAAATGAATCGTCGGGGCACGCCATTTGTTGGTTTGCTATTTGCCGGGCTTGCGGTAACTAGTCGGGGAGTTCGAGTAATTGAGTTCAACGCTAGATTCGGTGATCCGGAAACTCAAGTTGTCTTAGCGCGGCTTAACTCTTCGTTAAGCGAATTGTTATTGGCAGCAGCGACTGGAAAACTTTCGAGCCTGCCGAAACTTCAGTGGAAACCAGAATCTGCAGTCACCGTTGTAATGGCAGCGAAGGGCTATCCAGAGTCACCAGTATCTGGCGCGGTTATTTCTGGGATTGATCAAGCCCAGGAACTTGGAACTTTGGTATATCACGCTGGTACAAAAACCAATGATGCTGGCGAATTACTAGTAAACGGTGGCCGGGTTCTAAGTGTTACTGCAATTGGCTCGGATTTAGCTGTGGCACGTATGCAGGCATACGCCGGAGTTGAGAGAATTGAATTCGACGGCAATCACCACCGCTCGGATATTGCGCTGAAGGCAGCGCTTGGTGAGATCAGATTGGGAGACCACAGTTGAGTAAGCCAAACATTCCGAATGTTCTTGCCGGACGATATGCCTCAACTTCGATGGCCGACATCTGGTCACCGTCAAACAAGATTGTGCTGGAACGCCAACTTTGGATCGCAGTTCTTCGCGCTCAAAAAGATCTTGGTATCGAAGTTCCAAACGGCGTAATCGAAGCTTACGAAGTTGTAATTAACGATGTTGATTTAGCCAGCATCGCTGAGCGAGAAAAAATTTCTCGTCACGATGTAAAAGCTCGGATCGAAGAATTCTGTGAACTCGCAGGGCACGAACACATCCATAAGGGAATGACCAGTCGCGACTTAACTGAAAATGTGGAACAACTTCAAGTTTTGGCTGGCCTGAAATTGATTCGCACTAAAGCCGTTGCCACTGCAGGAGTTCTTGCTGAACTGGCCGTTCGCTACACCGACGTTGCATTAACCGGACGTAGTCACAATGTTGCAGCACAGACCACAACACTGGGAAAGCGCTTTGCATCTGCAGCCGATGAATTATTAGTTGCGATTGCCCGCCTAGATGATTTGATTGCTCGCTATCCATTGCGTGGAATTAAAGGCCCAGTAGGAACTGCGCAAGACATGCTTGACCTACTCGATGGTGATGCCAGCAAACTTGCTGATCTAGAGTCACGGATTGCAAAGCACTTAGGTTTCACAAACGTGTTCACAAGTGTTGGTCAGGTCTACCCGCGCTCTGTTGATTACGACACCGTGACCGCACTAGTCCAGCTAGCGGCCGGCCCAAGTAGCTTCGCTACAACAATTCGTTTGATGGCTGGACATGAACTGGTGACAGAAGGCTTCAAAGAAGGCCAAGTGGGTTCAAGTGCAATGCCGCACAAGATGAACACTCGTTCTTGCGAGCGGGTAAATGGCTTTGCCGTTATTTTGCGCGGCTATGCGTCGATGACCGGAGAACTTGCTGGGAATCAGTGGAATGAAGGCGATGTGTTCTGCAGCGTAGTTCGCCGGGTTGCACTTCCAGACTCGTTCTATGCCATTGATGGCTTATTTGAAACTTTCTTGACAGTCCTGGAAGAGTTTGGTGCTTTCCCGGCAGTCATCGAACGTGAACTTAATCGATACTTACCGTTTCTTGCCACAACAAAGATTTTGATGGCAGCCGTTCGCAATGGCGTTGGTCGAGAAGTTGCGCACGAAGTAATTAAGGAACACGCTGTCGCAGTTGCCCTTGAAATGCGCGGAGTAAATGGCGGCGATGGCAATGCGGTGCTTGATCGCTTAGCAGCCGATGCTCGCTTAGGAATTAATCGCGAAGACCTAGAAGCACTGATTTCTCAGCCACTTGAATTTACTGGCGCTGCCCGTGGTCAAGTTTCCACAGTTGCCGATAAAGTTTCGAAACTCAGCGCAGCTTCACCTGAAGCTGCAAACTATCGACCGGAGCCAATCCTGTGACAATTCAGCCCACCGACTATGACTTAGGTGCTGAGTTCAAGCATGTTTATTCTGGAAAAGTTCGCGACCTTTACGAAGCCCCAGACGGTCGCTTGCTATTTATTGCCAGTGATCGCATCTCGGCATATGACTGGATCTTGCCTTCAGTAATTCCTGACAAGGGACGAATCCTTACCGCAATGTCGATGTGGTGGTTTGATCGCCTCCAAGGGATCGTGCCAAACCATGTGCTTTCAACAAACGTTCCTGATTCCGTTCGGGGACGCGCAACATATTGTGAAAAATTAGAAATGCTTCCCGTTGAGTGTGTGGCTCGTGGTTACTTAGCTGGATCTGGTTACACAGATTATCTGCGCGATCAATCAATTTGTGGCAACGGTTTACCGCCAGGTCTAAAGGATGGGGCCAAACTTCCTAAGACTCTTTTCACGCCCGCAACTAAGGCAGCTATTGGCGACCATGACGAGAACGTAACTTTTGATGAAGTTATAACTTCGATTGGCATGGAAGAGGCGCAGCAACTAAAGCGCTTCACAACTTGGATCTATGACGTAGCTGCTGAGATTGCATTGGAACGTGGCATCATTCTGGCGGACACGAAGTTTGAATTTGGTCTTGGACTAGTAGGTACACACAAAGATCAGATTGTTCTTGCTGACGAGGTATTGACTCCAGATTCCTCGCGTTACTGGCCAGCGGATCAATGGGTGCCGGGCCAAGCCCAGCCGTCATACGACAAGCAGTTCGTGCGCGATTGGTTAACTTCTCCGTTTTCCGGTTGGGATAAGAATTCTGGCGAAGCACCACCAGCGCTGCCTGAGGATGTAATCGAAAAAACTCGCGAACGTTATGTTGCTGCTTACGAACAACTAACTGGCCAAAAATTTCAATAAAAATAATTCTAAAATAACTAGTCATAAGTATGACTAGTTTGCTAAAATCAAGATATGTCTATTTCTGAATTCATGCCTCTTGCTGAGGTAAAAAGCCGCCTGTCTGAAGTTGTTGATGAAATTGAGCGTGAAAGCTCGCACACTGTGATTACAAAACATGGTCGTCCGGCGGCTGTCGTAATCAGTGTTGAGGAATATGAATCAATGGTTGAAACTCTTGAAATTCTTTCCGACCCTTCTCTTGTTGAAGACATTTTTAAATCCAAACTCGAGGAATCATTAGCCGTGGTCTTGACTGCTGATCAGTTGCGAGAACGAATTGCGAACCGAGGGAAATAGATGCCCGGGTATGAAATCGCCTGGACTCCCGCAGCGTTACGGAACTTTGATGAGATACCCGAAAAAGTAGCATTTGCGATTCTGGAATTTGCAATAGTGACTTTGACACAAGATCCCTTGCGAGTTAGTAAAATTTTAAAGGCTCCGTTTGATGGAATGCGAAGTGCGCGTCGTGGACAGTACCGAATAATCCTGAGTGTTGACGAGCAGAATGCGATTGTTCTTATCCATGGAGTGAAACACAGAAATATTGCCTATTTAAAAAGTTAATTACTTTTCGCCCCAACGAGGACTTGTGCTCTTTGGTGGATACAAAGTCTCCCGAATCAAAATGATTCCTGGTTGTTTTAGATCCAAAGCATCGCCCAAATCTTCGATTGTAGATTCAGTGAATGAAAGTCCAAAGGATTGCGCCAGGATTGCCCAATCTGGCGAAACTAAATCAACGCCGCGTTCCGGATGACCCATAACTTGCTGGTCATAACGCAACATTCCGTAGCCACCGTCATCAACGATTAACAATGTGTATGGCAAGTTTTCTTGCACGATGGTTGCAAGCTCTCCAAGTGCGAAGGCAACACCGCCATCTCCACATACCGCGAGCGTGCGACTGCCGTTAGCAGCCGGGCCAATTGCAGCCGGAAGTCCGAAACCTAAAGTTCCCCAACCGACTGGATAAACGATACGACGGGATCTTGGTTGTTCGGCGTAGACACCGGTCCAGTAACCACAGACCGACATGTCGCAAACAATCGTGCCATCGGCTGGCCAATGCTTTTCGATAGCTTCAACAAGTGCGATGCCACGCTTTGATTTCTCGCCAACTCTTAACCGATCTCGCACGGATTTATTAACTGATGAAACATCAACCCATGAACCTATAGAAGAAGTTCCTGTGATCAACGCGGACGCAACACCGTTGATGTTGTTATTCAGTACAACTGCAGTCGGATCAACATTGCGCATAGTTTTTGTTGGTTCCACATCAACTAGCACAATTGTTTTTGGCCAAGCAATTGCCCAGTTCTTGGTATTCATGCCATCTAGTTGGCTACCAAACACAACTAGCGCATCCGCATCAGCCAACACTGCTTCAGTTTCAGGTTCATGAATTGGTGCAACCAAAGTTAACTTCGAATCTGCAGCGATTCCGCGACCAGCAAACGAAGTAAGAATCGGTGCATTCCAATGTGCAGCAAGTGCCGAGATTGAATCAGAAGAGTCAACTGCGCCGCCGCCAGCCCAAATCACAATTTTCTTTGCATCGGAAAGTGCAGCAGTTGCGGCAGCAATATCAATTTCGATAAGTTCTTGACCAATTTCAAGTTTTGGCCGTTCACCAGTGAATTGCTGACCTAAAACATCTGCAGGAATTCCTAGGTAACCTGCGCCAACAGGTGCGCGAAGTAAGTCGCGAATCATCTCCGCAGCAACATCAACGGCAGTGACACCATCAGTAACACTCACTGCCATCGAAACCCCAGCAAGTTTTTTGGCAAGGGGAGCGAACATGGCGGCTTGATCATCCATTTCATGCAACAGTCCACGAGCGCCATCTTTTGAGCGCTTACCAATAGGTGCTTCGGAAGAAATCACAAACACCGGAGAGCCACTAATAGCTGCTTCACCAAACGCACCGAGGGTATTTGCAGCTCCTGGGCCTGTGGTGGTTAATGCCACACCCAAAGATCCAGTGGTTCGTGCAACGCCATCTGCGGCATAAGCCGTCGTCTGTTCATGGCGAACTCCAACAATTGCAGGACGATTTGGACCCAGTGCGTCCCAGAAAGCCAGGTTGTGTACGCCTGGGATCCCAAAAGTCGTTTTTACACCCGCTTCCCAGAGTAAATCCAGGATTACCCCGGCTACTGTTTGTTGGTTCGAACTGGCATTGTTAGACATGTAAACCACTTTATCGTCAATGAAAGAGGCCCCGGGTGTCCACCTTCAAATCTCTAAATCCAACCAACTTGAGCGACGTAGTCGTCGAGACCAAACTTGCTACTCCTGATGAGATTGCAGATGCAGCTCGTCGCGCCAAGGCAGCCCAGAAGTCATGGGCAAAAATGCCAGCGCCAGCTCGTGGTCGAGTAATCGCAAACGCTGGTCGGTTGTTCGAGAACAATAAGGAAGCCCTTTCCAAGCTAGTAACCCGTGAAATGGGCAAGGTTTACCGCGAAGCTCTTGGTGACGTGCAGGAAGTTATCGATACCTGCGACTTCTTCCTTGGTGAAGGTCGCCGTTTATACGGTCAAACTGTTCCAAGTGAAATGCCAAACAAGAATTTGTTTACTTTCCGCATGCCAGTAGGCACTGCGCTAATCATTACCGCTGGAAACTTCCCAGCTGCCGTGCCGTCTTGGTACATCATCCCGGCGTTGCTAACTGGTAACTCAGTTGTTTGGAAGCCATCGGAGTACACCCCGGCCGTTGCGGAAGCAATGACCGCAATTTTCCATGCAGCAGGTGTACCAAAAGATGTTTTGATCACAGTTGTTGCCGAAGGTAAAGAAACTTTTGAAGGCATGGTTAAGGGTCTGGATGAAGGAACCATTAACAAGGTCGGCTTCACTGGTTCCACTGAAGTTGGTCGCCTAATTGGTGCCAAGGTTGGTGAATACATTCAAAGCGCTTGCCTAGAACTTGGTGGCAAGAACCCGATGATCATCATGCCTGATGCAGACCTTGAGTTAGCACTTGATGGCGCATTGTTCGCAGGCTTTGGCACTGCTGGTCAGCGCTGCACTTCACTTGGAACTTTATGGATCCATGATTCGGTTTATGACAAGTTCCTGAAGATGTACGCAGACAAGGTCGCTAGCTCAAAGGTTGGCGATCCAATGGAAGACGTTCTATTCGGCCCAATGATTAGCGAAAAGTATCTTGCAACTCATGAGGAAAACTTGAAGCTAATTCAGCCACATCACACTGTGCTTGGTTCAACTGGAATTGGTCGAATCACAAAAGATAATCCTCGCGAAGGTTTCGTTGGCGATCCTGATGCAGGCGTTTTCGCTCACCCAACAATCGTTGCTGGCATCAAGAAAGAAGATGCGCTTTACAACACCGAAACTTTTGGCCCACTAGTAACCGTTGGTCGCTTCTCAACTATTGAAGAGGCAATCGATTTGGGTAACGATCACGGCTTTGGTCTATCGGCTGCGATCTATACCAGCGATCCAAAGTCAGTTTGGACTTTCCGCGAAGGAATTTCGGCTGGCATGCTTTCCATCAATAACTCAACCTCCGGTGCGGAAGCTCACCTACCATTCGGTGGAAACGGCAAGAGCGGAAACGGCTCACGTCAGTCCGGAATCTGGGTTCTTGATGTGTTCACTCGTTGGCAATCACTGAACTGGGATTGGTCCGGCAAGCTTCAGAAAGCTCAGATGGACAACGAAGAAGTCCCTCACAATCCTGATTTCAAGATCTAAGGAACCTAACTGTGA
>Ga0214923_10000752_pt1 | contig 48336 bp, 51 predicted proteins | sample LL1510_MetaG_FD_177993 | JGI IMG/M metagenome (GOLD analysis project Ga0214923, IMG submission 177993) | Freshwater microbial communities from Lake Lanier, Atlanta, Georgia, United States - LL-1510 | ecosystem: Environmental > Aquatic > Freshwater > Lake | place: USA: Georgia | collected...
TATAAGTTAAACTTAAGCTCACAACTTAATATCGAAGAAGGAAAAAAATGGGAAAGAAAGAAGAGATAATTGCGGCGATTACTCCCGCATTAGAAGCCCTCGGTTTTTACCTTGAGGATGTAACAATTACTTCAGCTGGTAGGCGCAGCATGTTAACTGTCATAGTAGATGGGGATATTCATCTCTCACTTGATCAAGTTACTACAGCCACCAAAGGGATAAGTGAGATTGTTGAAAATATTCAAAGTTTAGGTCAAACCCCTTTTACCTTAGAGGTTACCTCCCCTGGTTTAGATCGCCCACTTACCAAGCCAAGGCATTGGCGAAAAAATCTAGATCGATTAGTAAAGGTAATTTTGCAAGATGGCAGAGAGCTTAAGGGCAGAGTTAAAGATGTAAGTGAGAGTGATGCAACAATTGATGAGCAGGTAATTAACTTAGCCGATATTAAGCGCGCAACCCTTGAGATTGAGTTTAAGCAGGTGGGTAAGTGAGTGTTGATGTTGAGGCTCTTAAACTTTTAGCACAGGAGAAGAAATTACCGCTTGAGCGTTTAATTAATGCAATTGAAAATGAGGTTGCAAAGGCATATGCCGAGCTACCGGTTGCCAAACCACATGGAAGAGCGGTTTTAAATCGCCAAACTGGTGAGTTAGTAATTTATGTGCCAGTGCTTGGTCCAGATGGTGACCGTGTAGATACCGTAACGGATAATCCAGATGGCTTTGCAAAGTTAGCTGATAAAACTGCGCGCAAAGTTATTAAAGAAAAGATGCGTGAAGCAAAAGATCTTGAGGTGGTTACGGAGTTCTCCGGCAGCGTTGGTGATGTTATTGGTGGGATTGTGCAGCAGGGAAGAGATGCTGATGTTATTTATGTAAGTTTGGGAAGAGTTGAAGGAAAGGTGCCGCCGGCCGAACAGGTAAAGGGTGAGGTTTATAAACATGGCGATCGAATTAAATGTTTTGTGGTTGATGTTAAGCAGGGTGAAAAAGGACCAGAGGTAACTTTATCTAGAACTCATCCAGCATTTGTAAAGATGTTATTCGCGCTCGAAGTTCCAGAGATTAAAGATCGAGTAGTAGATATTGTTGGCATAGCACGTGAGCCTGGGGCAAGAACTAAGTTATCAGTTAGAACTCATCGCGCTGGGGTTAGCGCTAAGGGTGCATTAATTGGCCCGCAAGGATCTAGAGCGCAAAATGTTATGAATGAATTAAATGGTGAAAAAATTGACATCATTGATTTCTCCGAAGATCCTGCTACATATGTAGCAAATGCATTAGCACCTGCCAAGGTAAGCTCAGTTGAGATTGTTGATTTAGAGAGTAAATCTGCCAAGGTGATTGTGCCGGATTATCAATTATCACTTGCAATTGGTAAAGATGGTCAAAATGCCAGACTTGCCGCTCGCCTTACCCAATGGCGAATTGATATCCATCCAGATAATCCAGTAACGCAGATTAAGGCGGAAAAGACAGAGGAAGCGGCAACTATTTCACCCATCCAAGGGGCTTAGGGTAGAGTGCGCGATGTTGGGTAAAAAACTAAGGCAACGCAGCTGTATCGCTTGTCGAGCGTTAGATACCAGAACAGATTTAATTCGAACAGTTTTGATCGGCAATGAAATAAAGGTTGATCTAAACCATCGGATGAGCGGTCGGGGAGCTTGGCTTCACGCAAACTGCTTTAAGATGGCAACTGAGCGAAAATCTTTTAATCACTCCTTCAAGTTTGAAGGTGAGATTAAAACCGATGAGCTAGATGATTACTTAAAGAATTTAGGTAATTAACAAACAGTATGGAGCGAGCGAGAATGACACTCTAATGAGCACTACAAGATTATGAGTAGTTCTATTTAGGCTCGTGCGTAAATAACGCGGGGCCAGAAGAAGGAGAAGTGTGGCCAAGGTCCGCGTTTATGAGTTAGCTAAAGAGTTAGGGCTAGAAAGCAAAGAGCTCTTATCTAAGCTGCAAGAGGTTGGCGAATTTGTTCGCTCAGCATCATCAACTGTTGAAGCGCCGGTTGTGCGCAAGTTGATGGATAAGTTTCCAGATTTAGTACCGGCTGAGGCTGCGCCAAAAGCTAAAAAAGCTCCAGCGAAAAAGGCTGCGCCAAAACAAACTGTGAAGGTAGAAGATTTACCACCTGAACTGCAAAAGATGGTTGAGGGTGCAACACCAGTTGCAAGACCTACAACACCAACAGCTCGTCCTGCCAACAATCCATTTTCAGCCGCGAGTGGCACACCACCAAGTGCAATGCCACGTCCACCAAGAGCTGGTAATAATCCATTTAGTACAGGTGGTGGCGGACCACGTCCACCTGCCAGACCAATTAGACCTGGTGAGGCTGGAAGAACTCCTGGAAAATTACAACCTGGTCAACGTCCACCAATGTCTGGTGCTCGTCCTGGTTCGGTTCGTCCAGGTTTTGCAGCACGTCCACCATCTAGTAATCCAAGACCAAATACTGGTGCACCAACATCATATCGTCCTGGCACTTCTTCATCGCCATATCGCACACCATCATCACCTACTGGTTCACCATTTGGTGGCAAAGGTGGCGGACGTCCACCACAACGTGGAGGTGCAGCCGGTGCATTTGGTAAAGGCGGCAAGGGTAAGAATAAAAATCGTGGGCAAAAGAGTAAAAAAGAAAGACGTGAAGATTTTGAAAATCTACCAGCACCACAATTAGGTGGCGCGGTAGTTCCACGTGGTGATGGCAAAACTGTTGTCCGTATGAGGCGTGGTGCAACTTTGATGGATTTTGCCGAAAAGATTAAGGCAGATCCAGCCGCATTAGTCTCCGCCCTTTTCCATTTGGGCGAGATGGTGACTGCAACTCAATCAGTTGATGAAGACACTTTCACATTGTTAGGCGCAGAGCTTGGCTTTGTAATTCAGATCGTCAGCCCAGAGGATGAAGATCGTGAGTTGCTTGCCGAGTTTGAGATCAATTTAGAGGAGGAGTTAGCCCAAATTGATCCAGAGGATCTGGTTGTGCGCTCGCCAATTGTTACCGTGATGGGACATGTCGATCATGGTAAAACTAGATTGTTGGATGCAATTCGATCAACTGAAGTTATAAAGTCTGAGGCAGGTGGAATTACTCAACATATTGGTGCCTACCAAATTCATCATGAACATGATGGAGTAGAACGCGCAATTACCTTTATTGATACTCCGGGCCACGAAGCATTTACAGCGATGCGTGCTCGAGGTGCGAAGGTAACAGATATTGCAGTACTAGTTGTGGCTGCAGATGATGGAGTTATGCCGCAAACAATTGAAGCATTAAATCACGCCCAAGCTGCTGATGTGCCAATTGTGGTTGCAGTAAACAAAATTGATAAAGAGGGAGCTAATCCAGACAAGATTCGCCAGCAATTAACTGAGTACAACTTGATCGCTGAAGAGTATGGCGGACAGACCATGTTCGTTAATGTTTCAGCTCTTTCTGGCAAAGGAATCGATGATCTAATTGCAGCAATTTTATTAACTGCAGATGCTGCGATTGATTTACGGGCAATTGCAGATGACATTGCCAGAGGTGTTGCGATTGAGGCAAATCTTGATAAGGGACGGGGACCAGTTGCAACTGTTTTGGTGCAACGAGGAACTTTGCATGTTGGAGATGCGATTGTGGCAGGTGGAGCTTATGGCCGTGTTCGTGCGATGTTAGATGAACATGGACAAACTTTGGAAGAGGCTGGTCCATCACGTCCAGTTCAAGTTCTTGGATTCACATCCGTGCCAGGTGCTGGTGATTCATTTATTGTTGCCGAGGATGATCGAACTGCAAGACAGATTGCAGAGAAGCGTCAACTTGCATCAAGAAATGCATCTTTAGCTAAGGCACGCAAGAAGGTTTCCCTTGAAGATTTCTTGGAGCAATCAAAGGTAACTACTTTGAACTTGATTCTAAAGGGCGATGTTTCTGGATCGGTAGAAGCCTTAGAGGATGCGTTAGTTCAACTAGATGTTGGCACTGAGGTTGATCTAAGAGTTATTCACCGTGGCGTTGGTGCGATTACTAAGAATGACGTTACCTTGGCATCTGCGTCAACAGCAGTAATCATTGGCTTTAACGTTAAGCCTGAGCCACAAACTGCAATCTTTGCTGAACAAGAAGGTGTTGAAGTTAAGTTCTACACCGTTATTTACAAAGCCATTGAAGAGATCGAAGCATCTCTTAAGGGACTTCTTAAGCCAGAGTTTGAAGAGGCGGTACTTGGTAATGCTGAAATTAGAGACATATTTAAATCAAGCAAGTTTGGAAATATTGCTGGTTGCTTAGTTTCTGATGGAATTATTCGCCGAAACGCTAAGGTTCGAACTATGCGAGCTGGTGTTGTGATTGGTGAAAACTTAAGCATTGAATCTCTACGAAGATTTAAAGATGATGCCACTGAGGTTCGCGATGGATTTGAGTGCGGTATTGGTCTTGGATCATTTAAAGATCTGCAGGTTGGAGATGTAATTCAAGCTTATGAAATCCGTGAGAAAAAGCGGGCTTAACATATGCCAAGAAAACGTCCACTACAGGTTGCCGATCGCATCAAAGAGCTAGTTGCAAACGCACTTGAGTCGCGGGTGAAAGATCCGCGTCTGGGTTTTGTAACAATTACTGATGTTCGAGTAACAGGTGATTTGCAACAAGCCTCTGTTTTTTACACTGTTCTTGGTGATGCTGCTGCGCATGAATCAACTGCTGCAGCATTAAGTAGTGCAAAGGGAATGCTTCGATCAGAGGTCGGTCGAGCACTTGGCTTAAGAGTTACACCTTCAATTGAATTTTTCTTAGACGGCATGGCAGATTCCGCCTCAGCCATGAATGATTTAATTGAGCAGATGCATAAGGCTGATGCTGAGCTTGAAAAGTTAAGAGCTGGTGCAAAACCTGTTGCTGAAGATCCATATAAAAAACATAATTAACAGGTGAGTTAATGGATGGCTTTTTATTAGTAGATAAAGCCGGAGCAATGACCAGCCATGATGTAGTGGCAATGGCGCGAAAAAAGCTTGATACAAAAAAGGTTGGCCATGCTGGCACATTAGATCCGATGGCAACTGGAGTATTAGTACTTGGTGTCGGTATTGCGACCAGACTTCTTACCTACATCACAGATGGTAAAAAAGCATATGAAGCAACTATCAATTTGGGCAAAGCAACACACACTGATGATAAAGATGGTGAAGTAATATCAACTGCTACCGCTGATCAAATAGCTAAAGTGAGTGATCAAGTCATAACAAATGAGCTGGCCAAGTTTGTTGGCACGATTAAACAAAGACCTAGTTCAGTCTCTGCCATAAAAATTGATGGAAAATCTGCACATGCCAGAGTTAGGGCAGGGGAGAGTGTTGATATTCCTGAGCGAGATGTAACCATTGATGAAATAGTTATTAAAGAGATTAGACATACAGCCACAGCGATCGAAGTAGATTTATCGGTCACTTGCTCGGCAGGAACTTATATTCGAGCAATTGCAAGAGATTTAGGTGAAAGATTAAATCTTGGTGGTCACTTAACCTCACTCAGACGTACCTTAGTTTCACCATTTACTTTGGATGATTGTCATCCTTTGGCGCAGGCACCACTAATTGCCATCAATAAAGTTATTGAGAAATTGTTCCCAATCAGAAAGTTAGATTTAGCTCAAAGCAGAGAGATCACATTTGGTCGAGTGATTGAACAAAATCAACAAAGTGGCATAGTGGCGGCCTTGGATTCACAAGATAATTTCCTAGCGTTACTGGAAAATAAGTTACAAGGTTCTCAAGTTGTGGCTGCCCCAATTTTAGTTAAGGTCAGTGAGTAATTATGTTTTATGAAACAATATACAGATGAAGGTGCTAGCTGTTGGAATCTTTGATGGAGTTCATGCTGGCCATCAACAGATAATTGCTACCGCAAAACATCTCGGCGAAGTCACAGTTATGACCTTTGATCCACATCCAACATCGGTTGTTGCACCCGAGCGAACACCCTCACAATTGATCTCAGTTAAAGATCGAATTGAATTACTCAAACAAGCAGGTGCTACTCATGTTGAGGTAGTTAACTTTAATAAGGATTTTTCACAGCTATCGCCAGATCAATTCATTGAAGATATTTTGCTTGGTCGATTTAAAGCCGAACATGTTGTTATTGGTGAGAACTTTAATTTTGGCTTTAAAGCACAAGGTTCACCAAAATACTTATCAGAGGTTGGTCCTAAGTATGGCTTTGGGGTTTCGATAGTTAAGTTACAAGAAGAGCGTGGATCATCGATTTCATCTACGCGAATTAGAAATTTGATAATTGATGGTGAGATTGAGCGGGCAAATGAATTACTAACTAGAAGATTTTATTTAAAAGGTCCAGTTGTACATGGTGAAAAGCGAGGAAGAGAAATTGGCTACCCAACTGCTAATCTCGGTTTAGCGCCACTTGCCACAATTCCTGCAGATGGTGTTTATGCCGGTTGGTTAAGTGTTGGTGAAAGTAGATGGGCAGCTGCAATATCTATCGGGACAAATCCAACTTTTCCAGGAGTCAGAGGAAGACAAGTTGAGGCGTATGCAATTGATCAAGTTGGCTTAGATTTATATGATCAAGAAGCAAAGATTGAATTTGGTTTTAGATTACGTGACACTTTAAAGTTTGATGGATTAGCACCACTTCTTGAGCAGATGAAAAAAGATTGTGATCAGGCTAGGGAATTGACCAGTAAATAACGCTCAAATACGCGTGGATTTTAAGTATCAACTACCGCGCTGGTAATCTTGCCTTTACTAAAGCGAGAAAGTGCGCCTTCGTGAATAACACCGAGGCCCTCGTGACAGACAGAAGGAGCAATACAAATGGCATTAACGCCAGAAGTTAAAAAGGAAATCGTAAGTAAGTACGGCTCATCTGCAACTGACACAGGTAGCCCAGAAACACAGGTAGCACTTCTTTCAAAGCGTATTGATGAGATAACACAACATTTGCAGACAAATAAGAAGGATCATCACAACCGTCGTGGTTTGTTATTGATGGTCGGTAAGCGTCGTCGGATTTTGCAGTACCTCGCCAAGACGGATATTGAGCGCTATAGAGCGATTATCGAAAAGCTCGATCTTCGCCGTTAAATAACAATCAGCAAAAAACTTTATCGCTAAGAGTTTTGGTCCTCGGTAGTGGTTTCCGGAAAACGATTTTCCGTGAACTTCGATCGAAGATCCATTCTCTAGATTTAAAGTGTTGAGAAATGGAGATGACCCATGGAGGGTCAAGATGTGCAATCAGCCGTTGCAAAAATAGACAACGGTAAATTTGGAAAGCGGGAGATCCGCTTTGAAACTGGCCGACTAGCTCGGCAGGCAGCGGGAACAGCCGTTGTTTATTTAGATGATGACAGCATGTTGCTTTCTGCAACTACTGCGTCAAAAAATCCGAAGGATCAATTTGATTTCTTCCCACTAACAGTTGATGTGGAAGAGCGAATGTATGCTGCTGGAAAAATTCCAGGATCATTTTTCCGTCGGGAAGGACGTCCTTCTGAGGATGCAATCCTTACCTGTCGATTAATCGATCGCCCACTACGTCCATCCTTTATCAAAGGATTGCGTAATGAGGTTCAAATTGTTGTAACTGTGATGGCGTTAAATCCTGATCACATGTATGACGTGATTGCGATAAATGCTGCATCAATGTCAACACAATTAGCAGGGTTGCCATTTTCTGGTCCTATCGGTGGTGTGCGAGTTGCACTAATCGAAGGTCAATGGGTTGCTTTCCCAAATCACTCTGATTTAGATAAAGCTGTCTTTGACATGGTAGTTGCTGGTCGAATTTCAGATGGTGATGTTGCAATCATGATGGTTGAGGCTGAAGCAACTTCTAAAACAATTGAGTTAATAAAGGGTGGCGCAACAGTGCCAACGGAGGAGATTGTTGGCCAAGGACTTGAGGCAGCAAAGCCATTTATTCGCACACTATGTGAGGCACAACTTGCATTAGCGAAATTGGCAGCAAAGCCAACTGGAGAATTTCCAGTATTCCTTGATTACCAGGATGATATTTATGCAGTAGTTGAAAAGGCTGCAAAAGATGATCTAGCCAAGGCGCTTACAATCGCTGGTAAACAAGAGCGAGAGACGAAGTTAGATGAAATCAATCAGAGTGTTACCGAAAAAATCACAGTTGATTTTCCAGAACGCACCAAGGAGATTTCAGCAGCCCTTAGATCAGTAACTAAGAAATTAGTTCGTCAAAGAGTATTACGAGATAAAATTCGTATTGATGGCCGCGGATTGCGAGATATCCGTGCATTAACTGCTGAAGTTGAGGTAATTCCTCGAGTCCATGGCTCCGCAATATTTGAACGTGGTGAGACTCAGATTTTGGGTATTACAACTTTAAATATGCTTAAGATGGAACAACAACTAGATACTCTTTCACCAGAAGATCACAAACGTTATATGCATAACTACAACTTCCCACCATATTCTGTTGGTGAAACTGGAAGAGTTGGATCTCCGAAACGTCGCGAAATTGGACATGGTGCATTAGCTGAACGTGCTCTTGTTCCTGTTCTGCCAACTCGCGAAGAGTTTCCTTATGCAATTCGCCAAGTTTCTGAAGCACTTGGATCAAATGGATCAACCTCTATGGGATCAGTTTGTGCTTCAACAATGTCGTTGCTAAATGCAGGTGTGCCACTTAAGGCTGCTGTTGCCGGTATTGCTATGGGACTTATTTCTGATGATGTTGATGGTAAAACAGAATATGTAGCATTGACCGATATCTTGGGTGCAGAGGATGCATTCGGCGATATGGACTTTAAGGTTGCTGGTACAAAAGAGTTTGTTACCGCACTTCAGTTAGATACAAAACTTGATGGAATTCCAGCATCAGTTCTATCTGCCGCGCTTTTGCAAGCAAAGGAAGCAAGACTTGCAATTTTAGATGTTATGAATCAAGCAATTTCATCACCTGATGAAATGTCACTGCTAGCGCCAAGAATTATTTCGATCAAGGTGCCAGTTGACATGATTGGTGCAGTTATCGGACCTAAGGGGAAGATGATTAACCAGATTCAAGATGAGACTGGTGCTGATATCACCATCGAAGATGATGGAACTATTTATATCGGAGCAACTGAAGGATCAGCGGCTGAGGCTGCGAAAGCGCAGATTAATGCGATCGCAAATCCAGTGCAGTTATCAGTTGGTGATAAGTTCAATGGTTCAGTTGTAAAACTTGCAACCTTTGGTGCTTTCGTAAACCTTGCTCCTGGTAAAGATGGCTTGCTACACATCTCGCAAATTCGAAAGATGCATGGTGGTAAGCGAATTGAAAACCTTGAAGAGGTAATGAAGGTTGGAGAGAAGATTGAAGTAGTAATTAATGAGATTGACCCTAAGGGTAAGTACTCATTGGTTCCGGCAAATCTTCCTGAGGAAGCTAAGAGCGAGTAATTTGGCAAGAACAGTTCTTCCTAGTGGCTTGCGAATAGTCACTGAAGAGGAAAAATCTGTTCGCTCTGCAGCTTTTGGTATTTGGGTCAATGTTGGCTCCCGCGATGAATCACTTTCAACTGCGGGAGCTTCACATTTTCTAGAGCACCTATTATTTAAAGGAACCAAGCGAAGAACATCCTTAGAAATATCTTCAGCGATTGAAGCTGTTGGTGGTGAAACTAATGCTTTTACATCTAAGGAGTACACCTGTTTTTACGCACGGGTTATAGATAAAGATTTGCCTCTGGCAGTTGATGTGATAAGTGATTTAATTACCTCATCAGTTGTAAAACAAGAAGATGTTGATGCAGAGCGCAAAGTAGTTTTAGAAGAGATCGCGATGCGAGATGATGATCCTAGTGATTTGATCCATGATCTATTCCTTGAAAAATACTACGGAAATACCCCTCTTGGGCGGCCAATTTTGGGCACAGTTGAATCAATTAAATCTATGCAGCGAAACACAGTTTTTAATTATTACAAAAATCGATATCAACCAAGTGATCTCGTGGTGGCAGTTGCTGGAAACTTTAAGCATAAAAATGTCGTGCATATGGTTGAAGAAGCTCTAGGTAAAGATGGTTTCTTAAATCAACCAAAGAGTGATTTTGTACTTCGAACTTCAGGAAAAATTAAAGTACCAGGACGGGGCCAGGTAACTTTGCTTGATCGTAAAACTGAACAGGCTCACATAAATTATGGTGTACCAAGCGTAGCTAGAGATGATAAGAAAAGGTTTGCCTTAAGCATTTTATCTTCAGCACTTGGTGGCGGAATGTCCTCTCGTTTATTCCAAGAGATTAGAGAAAAGCGTGGTCTGGCTTATTCAACATATGCCTACAATCAACAATTTGCAGGTAGCGGAGTTTTATCTTTTTATGTTGGCTGTAAGCCAGAAAAAGCAGAAGAGGCAATTAAAATCATTCAATCTATATTGCAAGATGTGGCAAATAATGGATTAACGGATGAGGAGATCTCTCGTGCAAAGGGGGCTGTCTCTGGGGCGTTAGTTCTTAGCCAAGAGGATACTGGTTCTCGAATGACTCGAATCGGTAAAAGTGAATTGGTATATGGGCAAGTTCTTAGCTTTGATGAAATTCTCCGTGAGATTGCCGATGTAACACAGGATCAAATAAAGGAAATTGCCCGCCAAATCCTGCCGGAATCTCCTACCCTTGCGGTAGTGGGACCATTTAGATCTACAAGTAAATTTGAAAGGCTGATCAAATGAAGGTTGCAGTATTAGGCGCTAAGGGAAGAATGGGCGCAGAGGCAGTGGCGGCAATTAATGCTGCAACTGATTTAACTCTAAGTGCTGCATTAGATTTAGGTGATTCACTAGAAAAACTAGTTTCAACTGGTACTGAAGTAGTAGTGGATTTCACTACACCTGATTCAGTTATGAAAAATCTTGAATTTGCTATCAATAATGGTATTCATGTTGTAGTAGGAACTACTGGCTTTGATGATAATAAACTTGCGCAGCTTAAAAAATTATTAAGTAATCATCCAAAGGTTGGCGCACTAATCGCCCCAAACTTTGGTTTAGGCGCGGTGTTAATGATGCAATTCTCGCAAACAGCTGCAAAATATTTTGAAAGTGCTGAAATTGTTGAGATGCACCATGCACATAAGGTGGATGCCCCATCGGGAACTGCAATTCGAACTGCGCAAATGATTACAGATGCTAGAAAGCAAAGTAATAAGCCGGCTATGCCTGATTCAACAAAGTCTGAGCTACCTGGCGCACGGGGTGTAAAAGTTGGGGATGTGCCAGTGCATTCAATTAGATCTCACGGATATGTTGCACATCAAGAAGTTATTTTCGGTGACGCTGGAGAGACTTTAACAATTCGTCATGATTCAATAAATCGGGCGGGATTTATGCCAGGAGTGCTAATCGGAGTGAGAAATGTTGCAAAGTATCCGGGCCTTACCGTAGGTTTGGAAAACTATATTGGAGGTATGTAATGAGTGAGATAACAATGTACGGCGCAGAGTGGTGTGGAGATTGCCGTAGATCAAAGAAGTTCTTAGATACCAATAACGTCAAGTACAACTACATCGATGTAGAAGCAGATGCATCAGCCTCAGAAAAGGTTATTGAAATTAACGGTGGCATGCGATCAATTCCAGTAATTCTATTTTCAGATGGAACACACCTTACAGAGCCATCAGATGCAGCACTTAAGGAAAAATTAGAGGCGCTGAAAGTTCTCTAAAACCAGTTATAAATTGCTGCAGATGTGATTGCGGCTGAGATTACAACTACTGGAAATGGTGCTTTGAACTTTAGAGCGACTAGAGCTACGAGTACTCCAGCAAATCTTTGATCAATAACTAGTTCCTTTTTATTAGCAAAGGTCTGCACTCCCACTAATGCGCTCAGCAGAACTATGGGCACAAGAGCATTAATTTTCATAAAGCTTGGACGATTAAGCCATTTTTCTGGAACGCTATGACCAAGATATTTATTTAGAAAAGCGGTCAAACTCGCCCCAAGTACTGCAATCCAGATGGCACTCATTTTTTCAATCCAAAAATTACAGCTAGTAGCACTGTAGTAATAATCGGAACACCAGCAGCAGTGACAGGAGTTAGTAGTAAAGCCCATGCAATAGCTACAGCTGAAACTACAAAATGAGTTTTGTTTTTAAGGCGTGGCCAAATTAAACCGCAAAAGGCTGCAGGAACTGCTGCATCCAATCCCCATACAGAAGGATCACCAATTGCACTAGCACCTAAAGCGCCAAGGAATGTGAATAAGTTCCAAAAAACATAAACACCAATTCCAGTAATATAAAAACCTCTTCTGCGATCAGCATCATTTTCCTGCAAAGTTGCAACTGCCGTTGATTCATCAATAGTTATTTGTGCAGCAAGAATTCGCTTTAATCCTTTAACCTTTAATATTGGCGCCATTTGCAGTCCATAAAGAGCGTTTCTAAATCCAAGTAAGGTTGCGGTTGCAATTGCAGTAACTGCCGCTCCGCCGGCTCCCATAATTCCAACCACTGCAAATTGCGATGCACCTGAGAAGAGCAGAATCGAAAGTAAGCAGGTTTGCAGGATAGAAAAACCAGCAGTAACACCTGCGGCTCCGAAGGCTGCGCCGTAAAGTCCGACGGTAAATGCAACGCTAAGGGCGGTGCGATCAACCTGATTTTTCATTGGATTTACTGACACGCCGACACTTTAATCCAGCCAATCACCAATCACCAAAGATAGGGTCGCAACTATGAGTGAAGAGATCATATTTAGAGACGAAATGTTGGTCGAGCTTGTTAAATCAAGTGCAAGTGATGCTGATGTTATTTGGGCAGCTCGTGTATCAACCGCTGGCGATAAGTCATTGGAAGATGTTGGCGCTGATGCGGCGAAATCTGAAGGTCTTATTAATTATCTAGCACGCGAGCGACATGGCTCTCCATTTGAACATACCTCAATGACTTTCTTCATCTCAGCCCCTATTTTTGTTTTTCGTGAGTTCATGAGACATCGAATTGCCTCTTATAACGAGGAAAGTGGCAGGTATCGAGAATTAAAACCTGTTTTTTACATTCCAAGCAAAGAACGAAAGTTAGTCCAAATAGGTAAAGCGGGCGCCTATACATTTGTTGATGGCACACCAGAGCAGTTTGAAATAACAGTTGCTGCAATTAAAGAGACCTGTAAATTAGCTTATGCAAATTATCAAAAAATGCTAGACGCAGGTGTGGCACGTGAAGTTGCTAGAGCAGTGTTACCAGTAACTTTGTACTCATCAATGTATGTCACAATGAATGCACGAGCGTTAATGAATTTTCTTTCATTAAGAACTGCACGCGAAGGATCACATTTTCCCTCATACCCACAACGGGAAATTGAGATGGTGGCGGAGAAAATGGAAGCACATTTTGCCAAGTTAATGCCGATTACCTATGGAGCATTTCAAAAATCTGGCCGCATAGCCCCGTAAATTAGCGGTAGCCTTAACCCATGCAAATCACACCACCATTTGGTCGGCTAATCACCGCCATGGTCACTCCGTTTTCAAAATCAGGTGAGATTGATTGGGCTGGTGTTGAAAAGATTGCGGCACATTTAGTTTCAACAGGACATGATGGAATTGCAGTTAATGGCACAACAGGTGAGGCCCCAACAACCTCTGATGATGAGAAAGACCAGATTATTAAAGTCGTCCGCAAAGTTGTGGGCGATAAAATTAAAATTGTTGCTGGTGCTGGAAATAATGAGACATCGCATTCAATTGAGCAAGCACAGCGTGCTGCTAAAGCAGGTGCAGACGGTTTATTAGTTGTTACCCCTTATTACAACAAACCACCCCAATCTGGAATCGAAGCTCACTTTAGAGCAATGGCAAATGCCACTGATTTACCAGTCATGATGTATGACATTCCTGGTCGAACTGGTGTTGAAATTGAATCAGATACGATTGTAAAACTCGCTGAACATAAAAATATTGCAGCGTTGAAAGATGCAAAGGGCAATCCGGCTGCGACCTCATGGGTAATAAAACGCTCTTCGATCCCTGTTTATTCTGGCGATGATATTTTGAATCTGCCATTACTTTCAGTTGGCGCAGTGGGATTTGTTTCTGTTTGTGGTCATACGGTTGGCACAGATTTAAGAATTATGCTCGATGCATGGTTTGCTGGAAATTCTGCCAAAGCACTAGAGATGCATCAAAAACTTCTGCCAGTATTTACTGGAACATTCCGCACACAAGGTGCGATATTAACTAAGGCTGCCTTAAATTTGATGGGCCTTCCTGGCGGATTTACAAGATTGCCACTTGTTGATGCAACTGATGCGCAAATTGCGCAATTAAAGGTTGATCTACAAGCAGGCGGCGTTAAATTAAAATAATTAGATGAATCATCCCCATCCGGGTCTGCCTTACCCTGCAAAGTTAGCTAAAAAAACCCTTCGAATAGTAGCGCTCGGCGGCTTAGGTGAAATTGGCCGCAACATGACAGTGTTTGAGTATGAGGGTAGATTATTAATTGTTGATTGCGGCGTGTTATTTCCAGGCGATGATCAACCAGGTATTGATTTAATTTTGCCTGATTTTTCATATCTGAAAGACCGAATGAATGATATTGAGGCAATATTTCTTACCCATGGACATGAAGATCATATTGGCGCAGTTCCTTACTTGCTTAGAGAACGTAGTGATATTCGAATTATTGGATCTCAGCTAACACTTGCATTTGTTGCACCTAAATTAAAGGAGCGCCGAATCACTGCGCCAATGACCCAAGTTAAAGCTGGGCAAGTTGAACAAGTTGGACCATTTACTTTGGAATTTGTAACGGTTAATCATTCAATTCCAGATTCCTTGGCGGTTGCGATTAAAACACCTGCCGGAGTTATCTTGCATACTGGAGATTTTAAAATGGACAAAATGCCACTAGATGGCAAAGTGACAGATCTAGAAACTTTTGCCCGATTAGGAAAAGAGGGAGTCGATTTATTCTTAGTTGACTCAACAAATGCTGATGTGCCAGGACTGACTGTTGCAGAAAAAGACATCTATCCAGCTTTAAAAGAGGCAATCGATAAGACGCCAAGGAGAGTAGTTGTTACCTCATTTGCATCACATGTTCACAGAATTCAGCAGGTATTAAACGCTGCTAATGAATCAAATCGCAAGGTTGCATATGTTGGCAGATCAATGATTCGGAATATGAAATTAGCTGAGGACTTAGGTTATTTAAAGGTGCCAAATGATTTAGTTGTTGATTACAAAGATATCGATTCCTTTGGTGACAAAATCGTATTAGTTTGTACTGGCTCGCAAGGTGAACCACTTGCAGCACTATCTAGGATCGCAAATGGTGACCATGAAATCCAAGTGGGTAAAGGTGACACAGTAGTTTTAGCATCCTCTCTTATTCCGGGCAATGAAAAATCTGTTTACCGTGTTATAAATGAATTAACTAGATTTGGTGCTCATGTTGTTCATAAAGGAAATGCCATGGTTCACGTATCTGGACATGCATCAGCTGGAGAATTACTGCATTGCTATGAAGTAGTTAAACCTAAAAATGTTTTACCGGTACATGGTGAGTGGCGACATATGAGAGCAAATGCAGACTTAGCCATGAAATCAGGATTATCTGAGCACAACGTTGTAATTGCTGAGAATGGAATAACTATTGATGTGGCCGATGGCCATGCTGACATTTCAGGCTCAATACCTTGTGGTTATGTTTACGTTGATGGACAAAGTGTTGGTGAGATAACTGAAAGTTCACTAAAGGATCGTAGAATTTTAGGGGATGAAGGATTTATATCAGTTGTAGTAGTTATTGATTCTCAAAGCGGAAAAATAGTTGCAGGGCCCGATATTCATGCACGAGGATTTACTGAAGATAAAACTTTATTTGACGATGTTAAGGGTGATATCGAAAAAGCATTAAGCAAGGCAGTTGCCGGTGGTTTTAATGGAACGCATCAATTATCTCAAGTAGTACGCAAAACCATTGGTAGCTGGGTGGGGGAGGAACATCGTCGTAAGCCGATGATCATTCCGTTAGTTGTTGAGGTTTAATAAACCTTTTTTCTTAACTTTCTAGCCAAAGTGCGTGCCGATTACGGCTTGAAATTAACTTATTCTTTAGGCTTATCTTCTTATGGCAAAGAAAAAATCAACAAAGAAATCTAATTTCTTTGCACCCATTCTGCGAGGTATTGGCTGGCTTTGGCGTTTAATCGCACGGGCAATTGGAAGTAGCGTTCGATTCATATTTAGATCTTCAAAAGAGTTAGATCCAGCTCACCAACGAGACGGGATTGCATTCTTCTTATTTATTCTGGCCCTAATTTCTGCAGCAGGCGTTTGGTTTGATCTTAATAACCAATTAGGTAGAGCCACCTATTCATTCCTATTTGGTGGAGTTGGCCTACTAGCAAACTTGGTTCCTGTGATGTTTATATTTTTTGCATATCGACTATTTAAATCTACTGATGATTCAGCCGATATTGGAAGAATTTCTATTGGAACTATTCTGCTCGTAGTTAGTACTACATCGTTATCTCACATAATTAATGGTTCAACTGGAACTGGTGCGACTGCTATGCGAGATGGTGGTGGCTGGATTGGCTATGCAGCATCAACAGCATTAGTCGCGCTGGTAACTGAAGTACTAGCTATACCTATTTTCTTAATCTTTTTAATATTTGGATTGCTAGTAATCACAAAGACCCCACTTTCAAAAGTTTTTACACAAATCGGAAAAATCTTTAGCTTAGGCAAGTCTGGCATCAGCAATGCCAGAGCTAGACGAGCAGAGCGTTTGGTTGATGAAGATTTTGAAGTGAGTGAGAGTCCACCTTTTGAATCGCCTTTGGTTAAAGACTTAGTCCAAGAGTTTGAGCCTCAGCAATTAGATTATGAGGTTGAACTTGAGGATTTTGATGAGATAACTCAAGAGGTACCGAAGATTAGTAAGCCTGTAAAGAGTGAGACCACTAGACCTCAGCAACTTCTACTTTCATCGGACGCGAAGTATGAATTACCTCCAGCTGATTTACTTCGCGGTGGGCCTGCCAGCAAGGGAAAATCTAAGGTTAATGAAACTGTGGTGGCCGCTCTTAAACAAGTCTTTGAACAATTTGATGTTGATGCTCAAGTTACCGGATTCATGCGCGGACCAACTGTAACTAGATATGAAGTTGAGTTGGGAAATGGTGTAAAGGTTGAGGCAATTTCAGCTCTATCAAAAAATATTGCATATGCGGTGGCCAGTGGTGAGATAAGGATCCTGTCACCAATCCCAGGTAAATCTGCGGTGGGAATTGAAATTCCAAACTCAGATCGTGAGATCGTAGCCCTAGGAGATGTACTTAGGTCTTCAGTTTCATCAAGTGATACCCATCCAATGTTGATCGCGCTAGGAAAAGATGTTGAAGGATCATTCTTATGTGCAAACCTTGCAAAAATGCCACACCTTTTAGTAGCAGGTGCAACTGGCGCAGGTAAATCTTCAATGATTAACTCCTTGGTAGTTTCAATCTTAATGCGAGCAACTCCGGATGAGGTGCGCCTAGTCCTAATAGATCCAAAGCGCGTGGAATTAACAAATTATGAGGGCGTACCACATTTAATTGCACCAATCATTACAAATCCAAAAAAGGCCGCTGACGTTTTATCTTGGGTAGTGCGCGAAATGGAAATGCGTTATGACGATTTATCAGTCTTTGGCTTTAGGCATATTGATGATTTCAATAAAGCGGTTAAGGCTGGCAAGGTAACCCAACCAGCTGGCAGTGAGCGCACACTTGAGCCATATCCTTATTTATTGGTAATTGTTGATGAGTTGGCAGATTTAATGATGGTTGCCGCACGTGAGGTTGAAGAATCGATTGTACGTATTACTCAATTAGCAAGAGCTGCAGGAATTCATTTAGTGCTCGCAACACAACGTCCTAGCGTTGATATTGTTACAGGTTTAATCAAAGCCAATGTGCCATCTCGTCTATCTTTTGCAACAAGCAGCTTGGCAGATTCACGGGTTATTTTAGATACACCGGGAGCTGAGAAATTAGTAGGTCAAGGTGATGGTTTATTCCTGCCAATGGGAGCAAGCAAGGCAGTACGCATTCAGGGAGCTTATGTTTCAGAACGTGAAATTGAGGCGGTTGTAAATCATGTGAAGGCTCAATTGCAACCGGTATATAGAATTGATTTAAATGCACCAATTAAGTCAAATGTAATAACTGATGATGTGGGTGATGATTTAGATTTATTATTGCAAGCAATTCAACTAGTAGTTTCAACTCAATTTGGATCAACCTCAATGTTGCAACGCAAATTAAGAGTAGGTTTTGCAAAAGCTGGGCGATTAATGGATTTAATGGAAAGTCGTGGAATTGTAGGTCCCAGTGAAGGATCAAAAGCTAGAACTGTTTTGATTAATGCAGAGCAAATGCCAGATGTACTGGAATCGATTAGGGGTAACCAGTAGTTCACTTGGCGGGGTGAGCGGATGGGTGAAAATTTTCTAACCTCCTGATTGAGCGTGCTGGCCCCCAAAAATTTCTCAAAATTTATTGTCGATTGCCGCCCCTAAGTTCTACCATTAGGGCTCCCCAAAGCAGGATTGGTTAGCTTAATGAGCGGTAAATCTTCACTAGCACAGGCACGCGAAACTGCTGGCTTAACCGTTGAACAAATCTCTGCATTAACAAATATTCGAGTTGCTGTAATTAAAGATTTAGAAAATAACTCAGTTGATATCTGCGGAGGGATTGCATATGCCCGCGGACATATCCGAACTATCACAAAAGTTTTAAATCAAAAAACTCCTAAATCAATCTCTTTTGAGGCCGACTTAATCGTTGCCGAAATAGAGGCAGCGCAGAGTGAGGATGGTCGAAAGATCATTGAGCGTTTAGCAGAAAATAATGTTGCGGATAAACCAAAAGAGAAAAAGCGCATTAAGTTTAAAACATTGGCTTCGATTTCAGCTGCCGTTTTAAGCATTGGCTTTGTGGCACAGGTTGCAATAAATAATGTCTCAAATATTGATGTTGATACCTCTCAAATCACAACTACTCGTAAGAGTTTTCAAAACGAAGCAGCTAGTACACCATCAGGTGTTAACTTAGTAGTGACCGGAATCAACGGAAAAAGTTGGATTGGCCTAACTAATGCAAATGGTGAGCAGGTATTTAATGGACAAATTTCATCAGGTCAGGTTGCAACTTTTTCTGACCCGCAATTAATTAAAGCCGTGATTGGAAATGCTGGTGCGGTCAAGTTAAATCTCAACGGCTCAGATTTAGGAGTAGCTGGAGCCGAAGGTGAGGTAGTTCGCTTAGATTTTGATGCGAATGGACAGTTGTAATTCGCTAAATTAGAAGTTATGTAAGCCCTGCGCTGTATCCTTAGCGCACAGTGAGTTCAAAAATCCTTGACGAGAAAAAACCACGCACGGTTGCGTTGGTTACTTTGGGTTGTGCCCGAAATGAAACAGACTCAGAGGAGTTAGCTGGACGGCTTGCTGCAGATGGTTGGCAATTAGTAACCAATCCTGCTGATGCTGAAATTGCGGTAATTAACACATGTGGATTTATTGAAAGTGCTAAGAAAGATTCTATTGATGCACTTATACAAGCTCACTCACTTAAGGCGAATGGTGTAACTAAAGCGGTGGTAGCAGTTGGCTGTATGGCTGAGAGGTATGGCACCGAGCTTGCTCACGAAATGAGTGAGACTGATGCCATCTTAAGTTTTGATGATTACAAAGATATTTCAGAGCGCTTAAATACCATTATTGAGGGTGGAAAGATTAAAACCCATGTACCAAAAGATCGCAGAACTTTGCTGCCGATCGCACCAGTTGATCGTGCTACCAGCCGAGATATAGCCAAGGGCAAAGAGATAAATCCGCTTGGCACAGTACTGCGCAAACGACTTGATAATGCACCGATCGCGCCATTAAAAATCGCTAGCGGATGCGATAGAAGATGTTCATTTTGTGCCATCCCATACTTTCGTGGCTCCTTTATCTCTCGTAAACCAGCTGAAATTATTGAGGAAGCAAAGTGGTTGGCAGATAATGGAGTTACTGAGCTTTACCTAGTCAGCGAAAACACCACCTCATTTGGCAAAGATTTTGGCGATTTAAAAATGATGGAGAAAATGCTGCCGGAAATTTCTAAGATTGAAGCAATCAGGCGAATCAGACTTTCCTATCTGCAACCAGCAGAGGTTAGGCCAACCTTGCTGCAAGCGATGATTTCAGTAGATAAAGTAGTTCCTTACTTTGATCTATCTTTCCAGCATGCCAATGGCGATCTGCTTAGAAGTATGCGCAGATTTGGCGATGGCGAGAAATTCTTACATCTAATCTCACAAATTAGAGCACTTTCGCCAACTGCCGGGATTAGATCAAACTTTATTGTGGGTTTTCCTGGGGAAAGTGATGCTGCATTTATGGATCTAATTGAGTTTTTATCGCAAGCACAATTAGATGCGATTGGAGTTTTTGGATACTCAGATGAGGATAAAACTGAAGCTGAAACTCTTCCAAATAAGGTTGCACCAGAGATAATTGCTGAAAGAGTTTCTGAGCTTTCAACATTAGTAGATGAGTTAATTACGCAACGGTCTGAGATGAGAATTGGTGAGAAAATTTCTGTATTAATTGAGGATGAAGGTGAACAAGAGGGAAGAGCTGAGCATCAAGGCCCTGATGTTGATGGTTCAACCTTTGTGAAATCTCGAAACAAGTATCGGGTTGGTGATTATGTGGATGCAGTGGTCAGCGATATCGCAGGTGTAGATTTGATTGCGCAGGTAATATGACAAGGATTGAACCTCCCAACTTGCCGAATTCTCTAACAATTTTCCGAATTGTAGCTTTGCCCTTTTGCGCATATGCCTTATTCAAAAATGGTGGTGAAGATGAAAACTGGCGAATTATTGCCTTTACTCTATTTTTTATCGTTGGCCTAAGCGATATTTTAGATGGCAAGATTGCTCGGGACCGAAATCAAATTACCGAATTTGGAAAATTACTAGATCCAATTGCTGATAAAGCAATGTTGGCAACTGCAACTATAGGTGCTTCACTGCTTGGCTATTTATCTTGGTGGGTAACTGCAATATTTTTAATCCGAGAGGTTGCTGTAACAATCTTGCGATTTGCGGTGATTAAAAAGGGTGTTATTCCAGCAAGTAAAGGTGGCAAACTTAAAACTTTTTTCCAGAACTTTGGCGTGGGATTTTATATATTGCCATTGCCTACCGTGTTAAACCTACCCCGTGATATCTTCATGGCAATTGCCGTATATTTAACGATCTCAACTGGCGTGGATTACTTTAGAAAGGCATTAAAGAGGTGAGCATGCAAATGCTATCTAAATCTATTATTAAAAAACTCACAAAAAAGGGCTTAACTCTTTCAGTTGCTGAATCAGTAACTGCCGGCGGCTTGGCAAGTGAATTGACCAATATCGCTGGTTCATCAAAGGTTTTTAAAGGTGGTGTAATTGCATATAGTGATGAGGTTAAGATCTCTGAATTAAAAATTAGTAAAGCAGATTTAAAAAAACACACAGCTGTTTCAGAGGAGATAGCAATTGCAATGGCGCAAGGTGTGAGAAAGAAATTAAAAACAGATTACGCAATTTCCACCACCGGGGTAGCAGGACCTGGTAAGGCATATGGCCAGAAAGCCGGAACCGCCTGGATTGGGGTATCAAGTAAAAATGAGAGTTTTGCAGTGGCCTTGGCCTTGTCCGGTGATAGGGAATCGATCCGACATGCCATTATTACCAGCGCATTAGCAGCTCTAGAGCGTATTCTTAAGCCGTGATACTTCTACGAACTCATATCGGAAGCACATTGCGTGCTGCCCGGATTGAACAAGGACGCACCCTTCGCGATGTTGCAAAGAGCGCCCGAGTTTCTCTTGGTTATTTATCTGAGGTTGAGCGCGGACACAAAGAAGCATCAAGTGAGTTATTAAATGCAATTTGCTCAGCCCTTGATCTATCTCTTTCCACAATCTTGGTTGATGTTGCCACTGTGGTTAAAAACCACGAATCCCCAGTACTAACAATCTCGACTTTGCAAGTGGTAGAGACCGCAGCTTAAATTGTCAGCCGAGCCGGCGGCACCACTTTACGCCCGCCAAACTCTTACCAGCAACAAATCTCGCGCAGCTATCTTTAGTGGCGCAAAGGCGGTAATCGCTGAGGTTGGAAATTACCAATCTAATATTGCAGATATTGCACTGCGAGCGCAGGTTTCAAAAGCCACAATTTACAATCAATTCGCCGACAAAGCCGAGATGATGGAGTGCTTAGTTGAGGCTGAAGTTATTAGATTGATTGATATCGCCCTGAACGCTTCTTCAAGACAAGAGGCGTTATACCTACTTTCAAAAGAGATCTCCCAAGATATTGCACTTCGCAAATTAGTTGAAAGTGATCCACTAGATATTGCAAAATTAGTAACTATCACTCCTCATCCAACCTGGGTTTTAGTCCATCAGGGGATTGCTAAGGTTTTTGGCGCAGACTCAGCAACCTTAGGAGTAATTCTTCGCTGGTTGATTGGCCAAATCCCATCGCCAATTACCCAAGAGGAGTCACTGCAGCAATCAAAGCGATTATCTGCCACCTTATTTAGCTAGTAGTTTTTTAATATGCGCATCTCAGAGCTCAGATCTCGATTAGCAGATTACTTTCCAGATTCAGATACCTATGCCAGAGATATCATCCACGCAGAGCTGGGCGGGATAAGTGTTAATGCTGCAATTGAGATTGGTATGGAACCAGATGAGATTTGGAAGGCGGTCATCCGCCATAACCCTTCGATGCCAGCTAAGTACAGATAACGGCGTGTCCTAGCCCGGTTTTACCCTTTCGAACAGTTGTTCGATACAATTATCCCGCCCAACCAGAGCGGTTCCACAGTTCCGCTGGCACCTGCTGCCAGCCGTCAGTGATCTTCCGTACCTTCTGGACCGAACAATATGACCTCGCTACTGGAGATGAAAAATCCAAGAGCTGGTCAAGGAGATGAAAGGAAACAAATCAACTATGGCCTCTGCAAATAGAGAACCACAAGATGATAAAAAAGAAGATAAACGATCTAGTGATCGTGCTAAATCCCTAGATACCGCCCTTGCCCAAATCGAGCGTCAGTTCGGTAAAGGATCGGTAATGAAAATGGGAGATCGCAAAGCTGTTGCCATGGAGGTTATTCCAACTGGCTCAGTTGCATTAGATATCGCACTCGGCGTCGGTGGCTTGCCACGTGGCCGCGTTGTTGAAATCTATGGCCCAGAATCATCTGGTAAAACAACGGTGGCATTGCATGCAATTGCAAATGCACAAAAAGCTGGCGGTATTGCAGCATTTATTGATGCTGAGCACGCCCTTGATCCTGAGTATGCAAAGAAACTTGGCGTTGATATTGATGCGCTACTAGTTTCCCAACCAGATACTGGTGAACAAGCCCTTGAAATTATGGATATGTTGGTCAGGTCAGGTGCGATTGATATTGTCGTAGTTGACTCAGTTGCAGCTTTAGTACCACGAGCTGAAATTGAAGGCGAGATGGGTGACTCACATATGGGTCTGCAAGCCCGCCTTATGTCACAAGCACTTCGTAAAATGACTGGCGCACTGCACCAATCAAATACCACTGCAATCTTTATCAATCAGCTGCGAGATAAGATCGGTGTTTTCTTTGGCTCACCAGAGACAACTACTGGTGGAAAAGCACTTAAGTTCTACGCATCAGTTCGGATGGATGTACGCAGAATTGAAACCTTAAAAGATGGTCAAGATGCGGTTGGTAATAGAACTCGCGTCAAGATTGTTAAGAACAAGGTTGCGCCCCCATTTAAGCAAGCAGAGTTTGACATCATTTACGGCGTTGGCATTAGCCGGGAAGGTTCCTTAATTGATCTTGGTGTTGAAGCTGGCATCGTTAAGAAATCGGGCGCCTGGTTCACCTACGAAGGTGATCAACTAGGTCAGGGTAAAGAAAATGCCCGTGCCTTCTTAATTGATAATCCAGATCTAGCCAATGATATTGAGAAGAAGATTCGGGCATCATATGTGCCAGCTGAAATCGACCCGGCACTAGTGGCAGCAGTTGATGAGGCCACAGCTGATGTCGAGTTCTAATCTCTAACTCATTTAAAAATACCTTGAAGAAAAATCAAGAGGTAGTAGCTGATCCCTACTCCGAGGCGATGTCGATTGCGTTATACGCTCTCGCCCCACGCGCTAAGAGTAGGGATGAGTTATTTAAACAATTATTAAAACGTGGTGTTGATGCTGTCAATGCTAATGCAGTTTTAGATACATTGGAGCTGCAGGGTTTATTAAATGATCTAGAGTTTGCCAAATTATGGAGTGAATCTAGACAGCGGGCTAAGAAGTTAAGCAAGAGAGTAATTGCCGGTGAACTACGAACTAAGGGAGTCTCACAAGATATTATCAATGAGGTTATTGAAGGCATTGATGATGAGGCTGAGTACCACCAAGCTTTTTTATTGGCAGAGCGAAAATATAAATCAATTGCCCATCTAGATCCTGAGGTGGTATATCGAAGAATTTCAGGTTTATTAGCGCGTAAAGGATATGGTCATGGAGTTTGCGCAAGAATTATGCGGGAGTTAACTCAGGTTAATTAGCAAGTAGAATTGGGCATATGCCTACCTTTGTAGTTGAAACCTACGGCTGTCAGATGAATGTTCATGACTCCGAACGTATCGCAGGTCTGTTACTTGATGCGGGTTACACCCAAGCATTGGCAGATACTCAACCAGATTTAGTAGTTTTCAATACCTGTGCGGTTAGAGAAAATGCCGATAATAAACTTTATGGAAATCTATCCTTTTTAGCACCACGCAAAAAAAGTGATCCAAACTTTCAAATTGCAGTTGGCGGTTGCATGGCGCAAAAAGATCAGGATGCGATTATTAAGCGTGCTCCATATGTAGATGTGGTATTTGGAACTCACAATATTGGCTCTCTGCCAATTTTGTTAGAACGTGCTCGAATTGAGGAAGCATCTCAAGTTGAAATTAAAGAATCACTTGAGCACTTCCCATCCACTTTGCCAGTCAAACGTGATTCTGCCTTTTCGGCATGGGTTTCAGTTTCAGTAGGGTGTAATAACACCTGCACATTTTGCATCGTGCCATCTCTGCGTGGAATTGAGAAAGACCGCCCGGCCGATGAGATTATGAAGGAGGTCAAAGCCTTAGTTGCCCAAGGAGTAATTGAAATTACCTTGCTAGGCCAGAATGTGAATGCATATGGTGTTGATTTTGGTGATCGAGGTGCTTTTGCAAAATTACTTCGCAGCTGTGGTGAGGTTGATGGTTTAGAGCGGGTTAGGTTTATGTCCCCTCATCCGAGAGATTTCACAGATGATGTAATCCAAGCGATGGCGCAGACAAAAAATGTTATGCCACACCTACACATGCCATTGCAATCAGGCAGCAATAAGATTTTACAAGCGATGCGCCGTTCCTATCGCAGAGAAAGATACTTAGGAATTATCGAAAAGGTGCGAGATTTTCTTCCTGAGGCCGCAATTACCACCGACATAATTGTTGGCTTTCCAGGGGAAAGTGATGATGATTTTGCCCAAACTATTGATTTAGTTAAACAAGCTAAATTTTCAGCAGCTTATACATTTCAATACTCAAAGAGGCCGGGCACACCTGCTGCCACAATGCCTGACCAAATAGCTGATGATGTGATGGCGCATCGTTATAACCAACTACACAAAATTCAGCAGGAGATTTCAAAGAGTGAAAATGAGAAGTTAATTGGCAAGGATATTGAATTGTTGGTGTCAGGACATGAAGGCCGTCATGATATTGATCAAAACCGGATGAATGGGCGCAGCGCAGATTTTAGGCTTACCCATTTTGATAACTCAGCTAATCTGGCAAGACCTGGCGATTTAGTAAAGGTGAAGGTAGTGGAGGCTTTTGCAAACCACATTGTGGCAAGTGCACCAATATCGGTAACTAAGACTCGTGGTGGTGATGCTCATGAGCGTTGGATGGCAGAAAAAGGGGATAAAAAGATTTTACTAGGGATTCCAACATTGGCATCTTTAAAATCTTTATGAGTTTAATAATTATTTGCGGCGCAACTGCTACTGGAAAAAGTGATTTAGCTTTAGCAGTTGCAAAGCAGCTTAATGCTGAAATTGTTAATGCCGATTCAATGCAGGTTTATAAAGGCATGGATATTGGAACGGCTAAATTGCCCATCACAGAGCGTGATGAGATTCCACATCACCTACTAGATCTACTTGAGGTAACTAAGGAGGCAAATGTTTCCTGGTATCAAAGCCTTGCCAGAGAAAAAATTGACCAACTTCTAGCTGCTGGAAAATCTGTTGTAGTTGTTGGCGGAACTGGTCTTTATATAAAGGCTATTTTGGATGATTTAAATTTTCCAGATACAGATCCAATTGTGCGACAACAATTAACTGATGAGGCTCAAGTAGTTGGAAATGATCAAATGCATCAGCGACTTGCAAAGTTAGATCCGGCAGCAGCACTTGCAATTCCAAAGGAGAACATCAGGCGAGTTATTAGAGCACTTGAGGTAATCCAAATTACTGGTAAACCATTTACAGCTAATTTGCCAAGAGCGGCAAGTAGTAAATATCCGCAAGCTAAACAGTTTGGATTAGTGCTGGATCGCGAAAATTTAGATACCAAGATCGATAGGCGAGTTGAAAACATGTGGGAGAAAGGATTTGTTCGAGAGGTTATGCAACTTATGACCAAAGGGTTGGAGCAAGCCACCACCGCCAAGATGGCTCTTGGTTATAGCCAGATAATGAATTATTTAAATGGTGAATGTGATGAAGCATTTGCAAAAGAGGAGACCAAACGAGTCACGCGGGCATATGCAAGGCGGCAAGAGACATGGTTCTCTCGGGATGATCGAATTAAATGGTTGGCGCCAGAAAGTAAGGCCGGCCAGTTAGAAAAACTGTTGGCTAGTATTAATTAATGATAAAAGCTACCTATGGCCATGGCACACACAATGATTTTGTGCTGGTCTTTGATGAAGCAGATCAGCTTAAATTTACCCCAGAGCAGGTAAAGCGAATTTGCGATCGAAATACCGGTGTTGGCAGTGATGGGTTTATAAAGATAGTTAAAAAAGATGGCCAATGGTTTATGGATCATCTAAATGCTGATGGCAGTGTGGCTGAAATGTGTGGCAATGGAATTCGAGTTATGGCTCGATACCTTACGCAAAATAATCATCAAGGTAGTGGTATTTATGCAATTAATACTAGGGATGGCCGAAAGTTTCTTTCAGTACCAGATGATGGTGATATTGCAGTGAATATGGGACAGGTAAGTCAAATTCCTGGTGAGATAAAAGTGAGTGTAAATGGCAATACTTTTCGTGGATTTAATATTGATATGGGCAATCCACATGCAGTGGTGTTTGTTGATGATATGAGTTTAATTGGCGAGCTGAAAACACAGCCAATAGTTGAGCCCGCCTCAGAGTATCCAGATGGGGTAAATATTGAGTTTGTTAAGTTTCTAGAAAATGGCGAGTTGCAAATGCGGGTGCATGAGCGAGGAGTGGGTGAGACTCAATCTTGTGGAACCGGTACATGTGCAGTGGCACTTGCTGCCAGCATTGAAAAGAGAAAGCCTCTTCCATTTAAATGGGTTATCAACCCACCAGGTGGCAGATTAATGGTTGAAATAGATGGCCACAGTAATGCGACCTTAACTGGACCGGCAGTATTAGTTAAAGAGGTTGAGTTGGATAAGTATCTGTGAGTAAAAATAAGTTTGGTGAAGAAGATGGTCTTGAGATAGATATAGATACATTAATTAGAGAAAATGCTCAAGCGGTTGCAGATTATGAATTACAGGATTCGCCAGAAAGTGATAACCAAGACCTACAAGATCGACAAGCACTTCGTCGGGTAAGTGGCTTATCAACAGAGTTACAAGATGTTTCCGATGCTGAGTACCGTCAATTACGATTAGAAAAAGTTGTGTTAGTTGGCGTATGGACTGAAGGCAGCGCAAAAGATGCAGATAATTCAATTAAAGAGTTAGCCGCATTAGCAGAGACTGCTGGATCACAGGTTATGGAGGCTCTGATTCAGCGACGTGATAAACCAGATTCTGCAACCTTTATTGGTTCTGGAAAGGTTAAAGAGGTTAGAGAAGCGGTGGAAGCAACTGGAGCTGACACAGTCGTTTGTGATGGTGAGCTTTCTCCTGCACAACTTAGAACTTTGGAGCAAAAAGTTAAAGTAAAGGTGATCGACCGAACTGCATTAATTTTAGATATTTTTGCTCAGCATGCAAAGAGTCGGGAAGGTAAAGCGCAGGTTGAGTTAGCGCAAATGTCTTACATGTTGCCAAGGCTTCGTGGCTGGGGTGAATCTTTATCAAGACAAGCGGGTGGTATTGGTGGACGCGGTCCTGGTGAAACGAAAATTGAAACAGATAGACGAAGAATTAATGACAAGATGTCTAAATTGCGCCGTGAGATTAAAGAGATGAAAGTTTCTCGCGATACCAAGCGAAATGAACGGCGTAAAAATAATATTCCATCGGTTGCGATCGCCGGTTATACAAATGCTGGTAAATCATCTCTCTTAAATCGACTTACAGGAGCGGATGTATTAGTTGAAAATGCATTATTTGCTACCTTGGATCCAACTGTCAGAAAAACCCAAAGTAGTGATGGGCGCATTTATACATTGGTCGATACCGTGGGATTTGTTAGGCATCTACCGCACCAATTGGTGGAGGCTTTTAAATCAACCCTAGAAGAGGTTTCACAATCAGATTTAATCGTGCATGTTGTTGATGGTGCTCATCCAGACCCAACCGAGCAATTACGAGCCGTGCGGGAAGTAATCAATGAAATTGGTGGCGGTGAGATTATGGAAATAATTGCAATTAACAAAGCAGATGTGGCCGCACCTGAGGTTTTGATGGAGCTGCTAAGGAAGGAAATTAATGCCTATGCGATCTCAGCCCGCACTGGTTATGGCATTGAAACTTTGGTTAAAGCAATTGAATCTGCTCTTCCAAAACCAAAGGTGGAGGTCAATGCAGTAATTCCCTTTAATAGAGGAGACTTAGTAAGTGCGGTACATGAGACAGGTGAAATTATTTCAGAGGAGTATTTACCTGAGGGAACTAAGCTTCACGCCATGGTTGGTGGCGCGCTTGCGCGAAAAATAGAGATGCTTACGGAGAAGATTTAAACTATAAATCCATTTGGAAATGGATCTGTTGGATCTAACAACCAGGTTGCCTCACCCATTACCCAGGCTCTTCCAGTAACTGTTGGCACAATTGCATCGAAGCCGGCAACATTTGTGTGCTCTTTAATTCTTCCTTCAAACTGGGAGCCAATCCAAGATTCATTTATCAACACATCAGAGTCTTTAAATTCACCTCTGGCAACCATCTGGGCCAATCGGGCACTAGTTCCTGTTCCACATGGAGATCTATCAAACCAACCAGGATGAATAGCCATGGCATTTTTCCAATGTAATGGATTCTTACCTGGGGCTATGAAATCAATATGGTGACAAACTGCAATATCAGGATTCTCTGGATGAATAGGTCTATTTTGTTGGTTAATGGCATCACTAATTGCAAGACCAGCTGTTAAAAACTTTTGACCATTATCTCGTTTGAAATCTATTCCTACTCGATCAATTGGAATGATTGCATAAAAATTTCCACCAAATGCCATGTCATATTTAATTTTCCCATAGCCAGGAACTTCTACAGTTTGATCTAATTGATAAGAAAATGAGGGAACATTTGTTAATGTCACCTTTTCGGCTTTGCCGGCTTTGACTTGAACATCAACAACAACTAATCCCGCCGGGGTATCAAGTCGAACTGTGGTGATTGGTTCAGTGACAGCAACTAAATTCTTTTCAATTAAAACTGTGGCGACTCCAATGGTGCCATGACCACACATTGGCAAACACCCTGAAACCTCAATGAAAATAACACCCCAGTCAGCATCAGCTCTAGTTGGTTTTTGCAGAATGGCCCCACTCATCGCAGGGTGTCCACGAGGCTCATACATAAGCCACTGCCGGATGTAATCCATGTTAGCCATGAAGTTCATGCGCTTTTCAAACATTGTTTTACCTGGGATCTCTTCGATCCCGCTAGTAACTACCCGGGTAGGCATTCCCTCAGTGTGCGATTCAACCGTGGTTACGGTGCGCAGACTATTTTTCATTTAACTATTTTCTATTTTTATAGAAATCTAGTACTTGCTTAATATCTTTATTTAGCTGCGCTAAATCATTAGCTGGTAGTGGCAATCTAGGCAATCTAGTTGGTCCGCCATAGCGACCGACCGCTTCCATAGCTACTTTAATTGCAACAATAAACTCTTTTCGACTATCCCAATTAAAGAGATTATGAACGGCAGCATAAATTGGCTTTGCTTCAGCATATTTACCAGCTAAACATAGGTTATAAAGCTCAACAGATTCTTTAGGCAGTGCATTTGGAAAACCGGCAATCCAGCCAACTACACCACCAGTTGATAATTCAAGCAAAACATCATCAGCACCAACTAGTACTTCAATTCTTGGGGCGTAGTGATGTAACTGCCAAACCCGGCGCACATCACCGGAAAACTCTTTGATTGCTACAACATTTTCGGCAGCCTCTGCAATTCGGCCAACTAATTGTGGGGTCAAATCAACCTTGGTATCAAAAGGGTTGTTATAAGCAATAATCGGTAATCCAACCTTGCTCACCTCTTTGTAGTGAGCGATGATTTCTTCATCATTGGCACGGTAGGCAGTTGGTGGCAAAAGCATTACGCATTTGGCCCCCATCTCAGCTGCTTGCTCAGTCCATCTGCGCGACTCAGCTGCGCCATAAGCTGCAACACCTGGCACAACATTAAAACCAGTAGGTGCGGCATCAAGGGCAGTCTTTAAAACTTTAGTGCGCTCTTCAGGAGTTAATACTTGATACTCACCAAGTGAGCCATTTGGAATTGCGCCATGAACTCCATTTTCTGCTTGCCATTTAATGTGGTCGGCATACTTATCAAAATCAATAGAAAGATCTGCTCTAAATGGCAATGCGGTTGCAGTTAAAACTCCATGCCATGGCTTTGATGTTGTCATGGCTAAACCCTATTCGCCCTTTGCTAAAACACCAAGTGGAATTGGCGAAATAATTGGTCGATTGACGGCAGAAAATCGATCAGTATCAGAGGGTGCGATATTTAATTCTGCTGCCACTAGATCAACAACTGATCGCCCACAAACTCTTCCTTGGCATAAACCCATACCGCACCGAGTTAGTAGCTTTGCAGTTCTCGAATCGGTGGCACCGAGTTCATCAATTGCAAACTTTAAATTTTCAACCGTAACCTCTTCGCAGCGACAAACCACAGTCTGTCCATTAAGCCAAGAGATCCAGCCAGCCTTGACTGGATAAGATTTAATTAATGCATTTGCAAATCTTTGCTTCTTTGCTCGACGTTTACGATGGGCCTTAAGCACCTCTACTTTGCAGCCAACAAATTTTGCTGCCGAGATTCCAGCAATTACACCTTCAGCCATTGAAAGTTCAGAACCGCCAATTCCAGTTATCTCACCTGCCACAAAAATTCCAGGAATAGAACTTTGCTGATCCTGATCTGCAACTACTACTACGCCACCATCTTTGGCAACAGATTGCTTACAACCTAAAGCGCCAGCCAGTGAGGTATCTGCGGTAAAGCCCCAACCGACCGCTGCAACATTGCATTTAACATTTCGAATCCTCTTAATCTTAAATTTGCGACCAATAGTTGCGATATCTACCGACTCTAAACTGCCATCACTTCCTTTATGGGCAGCTACTACCGCTTGGCCAAACCTAGCTCGCAACTTTGCCTCACTAATGGTTTTTATATAGAAAAACGCCTCTTTTAATTTTGACATATTTTCTAGGAGAACAAATGGTGAAAGTAACCATCGATAAGATTTATTTGCTTCAAGTAAATCTACGACCTCACCTCCGGCTTTAATCACGCCTGCTGCAACTGGTAATAAGAAAGGTCCACTTCCAGCGACCACAACCCGTTTACCAGCTAATACACCATGTCCTTTTAGTAGTGATTGCACACCTCCTGGCGTCATAACTCCAGGAATGTCCCAGCCAGGAAATGGCAAGGTGCGATCATAAGCACCAGTACACAAGATCAAATTTCCGGTATTTATAATTTTTTCAACACCATTATGGAGTACTCGCAAGGTGTTAATACCATCCTTGTGGGTAGCACTCCAGATTTGAGCGCCAATGTAAATTTCAATCTCCTTGCGATCTTTAACTGCGTTAATTAGTAGCAGACCAGTATCTAGATCAAAATGTTGATCATGTTGATCGCCAAAATTATCAGCAGGCAATCGCCAGTATTGACCGCCAAGTCTTGGATTACTATCAATTAACAAAACAGGCGCTCCAGCAGCGGCTGCTGCGATTGCCGCACTTAATCCGGCTGGACCTGCGCCAACAATTACTACGTTATGCATCGCTACCTACTTGTGCTTGAACCTTCATTCCTGGTTTGGCTTCAATTAAGCAAGCTCGCTGATTAGTAATGCCATCAATTACAACCAAACAATCAAAGCAAACGCCTATTCCGCAAAATACACCCCGCTCTTTATTATTAAATCTAGTTTTGCGAAGAGAACGATGGTCTGCTGCCAAAAGTGCAGCAGCCACAGATTGCCCAGTAATTGCATTGATCTTTTCACCATCAAATGTGAACTCAATATTAAATTGCGACATTTGAAGTTTCCTTAAATCGCTTTGGCGAAAATGGCGTTGGGTCCATAAAGGTTTTTCTAGATGTAATTTGGGCTGCAATTAACTCACCAGTTGCCGGCGCTAAGCCGATACCTGCTCCTTCATGGCCTGCTGCATGCCAAAGCCCTTGTACATTGGCATCTTCTCCAATTACTGGTAGATGATCTGGTGCGTAGGGACGAAATCCTCGGTAAGCACGCAACAGCGCAATATTTGAAAGAATTGGAAATAGTGACATTGCTTGTCTTGCTAACTGCCTCAGCACTGCCACATCTAAATCAGATTTAAATCCAACACGTTCACGGGAAGCACCAATTAAAATTGTGCCACTTTCAGTTCCCTCTACAACAGCGGATGATTGCAAATCAGCATCACTGCTGGCCACATTTGCCACATAATCGGCATCATAAACTTTGTGGTGAATTATTTTTGGTACTGGGGCAGTAACCAAGATAAATCCGCGGCGGGGCATGATTGGAAGGTAAGAGCCGGCCATCTTTGCAATCTCACCAGCCCAAGTTCCAGTGGCATTAATAACGACAGGACAGGCGTAGGTATTTTTTTCAGTGGATAAGCCAACAATTTTTCCAGATTTAACATTAATTGATTTAACATTTTCTCCTTGGATGAATGCTCCGCCCCGCTTTTTAACTGCGCGCATAATTTGAGCAGCAGCTAACATCGGTTGACACTGAGCATCCTGCGGATATAGAACGGCATACTCAACACTGTTTGAGATATGTGGCTCAATAGCTTTGACGCCCTTGGCATCTAACTCCACCACCTGGATGCCATTCTGAGCTTGCAGAGCTGATAATTTCTTTAAATCTGCAATTCCTTTTTCACTGCGTGAAACAACTACGCCACCTTTATCCTCTAACTCAAAACCACCACCGATATCGGTGTTTAATTCAAACCAAGCATCTCGAGATCTAAGGGCAAGTGTTAACTCAGCACTTGGTTCTTTATCAGAAACTAAAATATTTCCTTCACCAGCCCCAGTTGTGCCACTAGCAACCGGGCCACGATCTAGAACTAAAACCCTTAATCCTGCATTTACTAATGAAAGTGCAGTACAAGCACCAACTAACCCGGCGCCAATCACAATCGCATCTGGGTTTTTCATGTGGCAAATCTACTGTCAGTGGCACCTGTTTAACTATGAGTAGTGGGTAACCTCACCAGAAAAAGGTAGGTATGTACACGATCAACCTAATTGCCATTCCCTTTGTACTTCTACTGGCATGGGCAAAGGGACGAGGTGTATTCAGCTGGGCGGTGATGGCCTACCTATTTGGGTTTTGGACATTTGTGCCATTGTTTATGGTCAGAGTTAAGCCAATACAGATTTATGAGATTCCCAAGCCAATTAAGCAGTTTGTTGCCTCACATGTATTCAGAAGAGATCTAAAAGCCGTTATGTATCCGAAAGATCTACAAAAATAGCTTTAGCTTTTCCACAAATTTATTAAATTAAAAGTTTAAATCGCCAAAATAATATTTGATATGCCCATGATTGATTTAAACATCACTAATGAACAAAAACGCGGCTTGGCAGTTATCTTTGCCTTAAGCATCGGAATTGCTGGGTTTTACTTTCTAAACTCAAGACCAAATACTCAAATGCCAGTAATTAGTGATGTGCCACCAATCCTTTCCCAGACAGAGCCAGCTAAGTTGATCATTAATGTTGCTGGCAAGGTTGCAAACCCTGGGGTTTATCAACTACCAAGTGGATCCCGAGTAATTGATGCAATCGAGGCGGCCGGAAATCAATTAAAGGGCGTAGATATTAGCGACATCAACTTGGCCAGAGTTTTAGTTGATGGTGAGCAAATTTTGGTTGGCGCAAGCAAGTACTCCGGTGGAAAGGTAGTAGCAAAGAAAGTTTCACCAGATAATCCACTTGATATAAACCGAGCCACATTGGCTCAGCTAGATACCTTGCCAGGAATTGGGCCAGTAACTGCGCAACGAATAATTGATTACCGAATAAAGGTTGGCCGAATTAATTCACTAGATGAGTTAAAGAAAATATCAGGGTTAGGTGGTTTGAAATTCGAAGAGATCAAGCCGTTGCTGCGCGTTTTATAGATTACCGCCTACTTTTAATTAGTTGCAGCCTTTGGTCAAGTGCAGCAATTGCTTGCTTTTGGCCAGAATTAAAAATGCTACTACTGCTTTCAATATTAGTGCTCGCAGTTGTCTATCGGCGCACCTCCTTTCTTATTCTGGCAGTAACCGCACTTGTTGGTCTGTCCCTAGTTTCATTTCGACAAGCTGCTTTGAATAACCAATTTCTACAAAGCAAAATTGGCTCAGTCGTAAGGCTAGAAGGTGTTGTCACAACTGATCCGGTGCTAAAAGAAGGATTGGTTATTGGTTCTTATCGAAAACCTGATCAATTAAGTGCATTATTTAAACTTATTGCTATCGATGGCAAAAGAACGCAATTGCCCCTTCGAATACGTTTAAACCCTACAAGTGATGTTGAGATAGATCAAAATCTAATTGTGAATGCTCGGTTGGTTAAATCCAAAGAGCGCAAAGTTGCTGCCCTTGCTATAGCAAATGGTGAAATTATTAAGATTGGAGAGCCGCGAAATCTATTTAGAATCACCTCAAAGATCAGAGATGATTTTCGAATTCTGTCAGGTGATAGCAAAGCTGGGGCATTAATTCCAGGCCTGGTATTAGGGGATACCTCGTTACAAACTCAATCCTTTATTACACAGATGCGAAGAGTTGGACTTTCCCATCTAACTGCAGTTAGCGGAGCCAATTTTGCGATGGTAGCAACATTCTTATTTTGGCTGCTTCAGTTTTTACTGAAGGAATTGCGAAATCGGCTTTGGGTAGTTGGGCTAATACTTTTCTTATTTATTTTTCTAGTGCGCCCAACGCCCTCTGTATTGCGGGCAGCGGTAATGAGTGCTGTTGTAATCCTGGCTAAGTTCTTTGGTGAGCGCTCCTTTGGAGTTCCATCACTAGCCGCTGCAATCATGCTTTTGCTGCTAATTGACCCCATTCAATCAACGGATCCTGGTTTTGCCCTTTCTGTTCTGGCTACGGCAGGAATTCTTTTACTTGCTCCATTAATTGAGAATAAGTTGAGCCAGAAGATAAAGACAACTTGGATTGTGCAATCGATTTCTATTCCAGTTAGCGCAACGATTTTTTGCTTACCGGTAATAGTTTTACTATCAAATCAAATCTCATTGGTCAGCGTGCCAGCTAATATTCTAGTCGCACCAGTTATTGCGCCAATTACATTACTTGGATTTGTTGCTGCAATATTTGCCCCCGTAACACCTTTTTTCTCATCTTTTCTCTTACTCCTTGCCACACCCTTTGCTCACTGGATAGTAATTGTTAGCCAATCAATGTCTAATCTGCCATCAATCTCCTTTAATAAAAGCTTTCTCTTTTTCCTGGTATTTATCGCCGTACTTATTGGATTAATAAACAGAAGAAAATTGTTGATTTATCTGGCGATTTTGTTTATATCAATTCAATTAATATTTTCACATTTTGCTTGGCCTGGCAGCGGTTGGCAGATTGCCAATTGCGATGTGGGCCAAGGCGACGGGTTGGTGGTTAATTTAGGTGAAGGTAATGCGATTGTGGTTGATGTTGGGCCAGAGCCAGAAAAGATGGATCAATGTTTAAAGAAATTAGGTATTAGATCAATTCCACTTCTAATTCTGACTCATTTTCACTCAGATCATGTTGGTGGAATTTCTAAGGTATTGCAGGATAGAAGGGTCACACAAGTTTGGATCTCCAATTTGGCGCAGCCAGAATCGGCCTATCAATCAACTATGAAGGAATTAAGTGGGATTGATATAAAAATTGTGGAACAGGGTGAAAGATATCTTCTTCCAAAGTTTGCAACGCAAGTTTTGGTTCTTTGGCCTAAATTACTTGTAGGGCAAATGCCTACTCTTCCAGGGGATGGCTCAGCGGTTAATAACTCCAGCATCTCGGTGATTATCAAGACTAAAACCTTATCTATCTTTGCTGGCGGAGATATTGAACCGGCAGCGCAGGAGATGATTAGTAATTCTGGTTACTTATCTCAGGTTGATGTATTGAAAGTTTCACATCATGGATCTGCTTACCAGTACTTGCCGATGTTGGATCTTTTAAAACCTAAAGTAGCCATCATTTCGGTCGGGCAAGGCAACTCATATGGCCATCCAGATCACCAATTCATAGCAGAGTTAATTTCGCGAAATATCAAGGTTTGGCGCACAGATCAATCTGGTGGGATATCTCTTGCCACACCTAATAAGATCAGGGTAACTGGCAAGGATTGGTGGCAAATAAGGTGGGGTTAGTTTTAGTGCAAGGTTCTGAAAGCTTATTAGCTGATCGGGCCATCACAGAGGTTATCGCCGCGAAAACTGATGCTCAAGTTATTACGCTCTCATCAGATGAAATTGAGATTGGTGTCATTACCGATAATTTGGCGCCCTCCTTATTTGGCGACCAACGCATTGTTGTAATTAAAGAGATTCAAGATTTAGATTCAGAGTGCAGTGATGAAATAGCTACCTACCTAGAAAATCAAGATGAAAATCTAACTTTACTGCTCTGGCATAAGGGGGGAGTTAAAGGCAAAGCACTGGTAGATAAAATCAAAAAGGCAGGGGCTCAGGTAATTGCCGCTGAAGCTGTAAAAAAAGAGAGTGAAAAGTCAGATTTTGTTAGAGCAGAGTTCAAACGTTTAAACCGAAAAATTAAGCCTGAAGCAGTGCAGGCGTTAATAGATTCACTTGGTAGTGATTTACGTGAGCTCAGCGCCGCCTGTTCGCAACTTTCCTCCGATGTGGCCTTGCAAAAAACTATTGATGAAGCTGATGTGGCTTCATATCAGCAAGGCAGAGTTGAGAGTACTGGTTTTGATGTGGCAGATGCGGCCATTGAAGGCAATACACCGATTGCAATAATTAATTTAAGAAATGCTCTGGCAACAGGAACTGATCCAGTTCTGATTGTGAGCGCCCTGGCTTCATCTTTTCGCACCTTGGCCAAAGTTTCCGGTGCATCGCGATCTGATAAATCATTTGAACTAGCCCAGAGCATGGCGATTCCACCGTGGCAGATTGATAAAGCCCGTCGCCAACTTGTTGGCTGGAGTGATAATGCAATGGCAAAAGCTGTGATCGCAATTGCAGCTGCTGATGCCGATATCAAAGGTGCGGCAGCCGATCCGATCTACGCCCTAGAACGGGCGATAATGACCGTTTGTGCTGCTAGAGGATCTAGGTAAATAGGCTCAGTTTGAGCCTAACGGCTCTGCGCTGATACCCTTACGCTCTTATTAAATAAGTTTTTAAGACAATTAACGAGAAAAGGTAATTTCAAGTGGCAAATATTAAGTCCCAGATTAAACGCATTCGCACCAACAACAAGGCGCAGGATCGCAACAAGGCTTATCGTTCAGCTCTTCGTACTGCAATCCGCAAATTCCGCGATGCTGTTACAGCTGGCGATGCCGCAAAGATTAAAGCAGAGTTCACAGATGCTTCCCGCACATTAGACATGGCTGTTTCAAAGGGCGTAATTCATGCCAATAATGCAGCTAACAAAAAGTCAGCTATGGCTAAATTGGCCAACAAAGCTGGCGTTCGTTAATTTTCTAGAAACTGCGAAGGCATAAATGCCTGCCATCTCGATTGCAAAAGCACCTCAACCTGCTGCCACAAATCCGGCACAGATAAGAAACTTCTGCATCATTGCCCATATCGATCACGGTAAATCTACTTTGGCTGATCGAATGTTAGGAATTACTGGCGTCGTTGAAGACCGAAATATGCGTGCGCAATATCTGGATCGAATGGATATCGAGCGCGAACGTGGCATAACAATCAAGAGCCAAGCGGTTCGTTTGCCATGGAAATCTGGCATTGATGGCCAAGATTACATTTTAAATATGATCGATACTCCTGGGCATGTGGATTTCACATATGAGGTTTCTAGATCTCTTGCCGCATGCGAAGGTGCAATATTGCTGGTGGATTGTGCCCAAGGAATTGAAGCTCAAACCTTGGCAAATCTTTATCTTGCGATGGAGAACAACCTAACGATTATTCCAGTGCTAAATAAAATTGATTTACCTGCTGCTCAACCTGAAAAATTCGCTGAAGAGCTAGCTAATCTAATTGGTTGCAAGCCTGAGGATTGCTTAAGGGTCTCTGGTAAAACAGGTGAGGGAGTTGAAGTTTTATTGGATCAAATTGTTAAACAATTACCACCGCCAGTTGGAGATCCAAAAGCACCGACTAGAGCGCTAATTTTTGATTCAGTTTATGATTCATATCGCGGGGTGGTTACTTATGTTCGAGTAGTTGATGGCCATCTTTCACCACGAGATCAAATTCAAATGTACTCAACTGGGGTGAGGCATGAAATGCTAGAGGTTGGCGTGATATCGCCAGAACCAATTGCAAGTAAAGGTTTAGGTGTTGGTGAGGTAGGCTATTTAATAACCGGCGTAAAGGATGTTAGACAATCTCGCGTTGGCGACACTGTTACAATCTTTAATAATCCAGCAAAAATTCCACTTGCCGGCTACGCGGATCCTAAACCGATGGTTTTCTCTGGATTATTCCCATTAGATGGTGCTGAATATCCAATGCTTAGAGAAGCGTTAGATAAATTGCAATTAAATGATGCTGCTTTGGTTTTCGAACCAGAATCATCAGCAGCTCTTGGCTTTGGATTTCGTTGTGGGTTCTTAGGTTTATTACATATGGAGATCGTGCGCGAAAGATTAGAACGTGAAGCTGGCCTTACATTAATTTCAACTGCACCAAGTGTGGTTTATAACGTATCGCTAGAAGATGGCAAGAAGTTGACAGTTACTAATCCATCTGAGTATCCCGATGGAAAAATTGCTGAGGTACTTGAGCCCATTGTCAAAGCCACAATATTGGCGCCGAGTGAGTTTATTGGCACCATCATGGAGTTATGCCAACAGCGCAGAGGCATACAAAAAGGCATGGATTACTTATCTGAGGATCGGATTGAGATTCGCTACACCTTACCTTTGGCTGAAATAGTTTTTGATTTCTTTGATCAACTCAAATCTAGGACTCGTGGATATGCCTCCCTTGATTATGAACCAATTGGGAAAGAGGCTGGTGATTTGGTTAAGGTCGATATCTTGTTGCAAGGTGAAAAAGTTGATGCTTTTAGTCAAATAGTTCATCGAGAAAAGGCTTACGCCTATGGCGTGAAGATGACTGAAAAATTAAAGGATCTGATTCCCCGTCAGCAGTTTGAAGTTCCAATTCAGGCGGCCATCGGTGCAAAAATTATTGCAAGAGAAAACATCCGAGCAATTCGTAAAGATGTGTTGGCTAAATGTTATGGCGGAGATATAACAAGAAAGCGCAAATTGCTTGAGAAGCAAAAAGAGGGTAAGAAGCGAATGAAGATGGTCGGCAGAGTTGAGGTACCACAGGAAGCCTTTATTGCCGCCTTAACGACTGATTCAGATAATGCGAGTGAAAAGAAAAAGTAAGTGAATCTTGCCTTTTATATTCACATTCCTTATTGCGTCAAAAGGTGTGGTTACTGTGACTTTAATACTTACAAACCAAGTGAGTTGAAAATAAATGAGGGCTTTGCACAAATCTCGAACTCATACATAGATTTATTGCTGATAGAAATTAGAATGGCAAAGCTTCAGGTCGGGCAGAGTGCCAATGTGCCATCAATCTTCTTTGGCGGAGGAACGCCATCACTTATGCAACCAGATGATATTGGTCGGGTGATTTCTACAATCAAATCTGAATTCACACTACCACCAGATGCTGAAGTTACTATGGAATGTAACCCTGACACCGTAACTAAGGAAAGTTTGGCTGCCTTTCGAGCAGTGGGCGTGAATCGTGTTTCATTTGGTATGCAGTCTGCTGTTAATCATGTACTAGCAACATTGGATCGAACTCATAATCCTGAGAATCTATTGCAGGTTACCAATTGGGCTAAAGAGGTTGGATTTTCGGAGATATCAGTTGATTTAATCTATGGAACACCTGGTGAGTCTTTAGCTGATTGGCAAACATCAATTAATGCAGCTCTTACACTTCCGATTACACACATTTCAGCTTATGCATTGATTATTGAAGAGGGAACAAAATTAGCTGCCCAGATTAAACGTGGTGAAGTAGCGCAATTAGATGATGATTTAACTGCCGAAAAATATTTGGTTGCAGATAAAGCATTCACAGCAGCTGGATTTGAATGGTATGAATTGAGTAATTGGGCAAAATCAGCATCATTCAGTAAACATAATTTGGCATATTGGTTAGGTGATAATTGGTGGGGTGCAGGACCTGGTGCCCATTCACACTTAAATGGGAAAAGATTTTGGAATGTTAAACACCCTAATTTGTACAAAGAAAGAATTCTTGCAAATCAATCACCAGTTGCAGATTCAGAAGTACTTGAAGAGATGCAGATTGAAAGTGAAAGATTGATGTTGTCTTTAAGATTACCAAGCGGCGTGGATAAACAAAGTTTAAATGAGCTGCAACTTGTAGAGCTTTCAACTTATGTCGAAAGTGGTCATTTAGATCAAGTGAATTGGAATCAAGGCCGAGCAACTTTAACCTTAGATGGTCGTCTAATCGCCGACCGAATTCTAAGGCAAATACTCTTGTAGTAGCGTTGGCTTATGAATAATGCGATGCCAGGCCGGCAACTTGAGATCCTCAAAGCAATTGTGGATGAGTATGTTTCTACCGAAGAGCCAGTAGGTTCAAAGACGCTTGCCACGCGCGCGGGTTTAGGTGTTTCACCGGCAACAATTAGAAACGAGATGGCTTTACTAGAGGATGCCGGGTTAATAACTCAACCTCACACAAGTGCGGGCCGAATTCCTACAAATAAAGGTTATCGAGTATTTGTTGATCAACTAGCTCAGGTAAAACCATTGTCCTCAGCAGAACGAAAAGCAATTGAGAACTTTTTAGATGGCGCTACAGATTTAGATGATGTTATCTCTCGAACAGTTAGATTATTAGCTCAGGTAACAAAGCAAGTCGCAGTTGTTCAATATCCATCATTAATTAAGGCCAAGGTACGTCATATCGAATTAGTCTTGTTAAACCCAAGTCGTGCAATGATCGTTTTAATTACCGATGCTGGTCGAGTTGAACAGAGAATGGTTGAATTACCATTCGAAATCACCGAAGGTGCTCTGTCTGATCTTCACAAACAGGTTAATTCACTAATCTCCACACAATCGCTTTCTAATGTGGCGAGTAAATTAGAGAGTTTGTCTGCTAATTATCGTGGCAGCGACAAATCAAATATTGTGGTGATAATTACCACTTTGATTGAAATGGCAATTGAACAACCAGAGGAGAAGGTTGTGTTAGCTGGAGCTTCAAATCTCGCAAGAGCTAACCAGGATTTATCTAGCAGTATTCATCCAATTTTAGAGGCGTTAGAGGAGCAGGTGGTTCTACTTAGATTGCTCTCCGGCACAGATTCATCGGTTAAAGTTGAAATTGGTGATGAACAAAGTGAAAAGAGTTTACGAAAAACCAGCTTAGTTAAGGTGGGTTATGCAGATATCGGCGCTCTTGGAATTTTAGGACCAACCCGAATGGATTACGCATCATCTATTTCAGCGGTAAATGCAGTTGCAAATTATGTTGGTAGATTTTTGACGGAGAATAAGTAAAAGATGGCTGATCTTTATGAAACTCTTGGCGTGGATCGTGATGCAAGTTTTGATGAAATAAAAAAGGCTTATCGCAAACTTGCGCGCAATTATCATCCAGATGTAAACCCTGATCCAAAGATGGCTGATAAGTTCAAGGAGATTACGGCTGCCTATGAAATTTTAAGTGATCCAGATAAGCGCCAAAATTATGATATCGGTGGCAATGGTTTCGGTGGCGGATTTTCAAATGCTGGCTTTGGATTTGGCGACATCATGGATGCATTTTTTGGTGGTGGTCAACAAAGAGGTCCAAGGCCTCGAACCAGACCAGGACAAGATGCATTAATTAGAGTTGAGGTTGATCTTAAGGAAGCAACATTTGGTTGTGAGAGAGATTTAAATGTTGATACCGCGGTGGTTTGTTCTAAGTGTGGCGGAAGTGGATGTGCTAATAATTCCCGCCCGCGCACCTGTGATATTTGTAAAGGCCGTGGCGAAACACAACAAGTAGCACGTTCGATTTTAGGTCAGGTAATGACTAGTCGGCCTTGTGCTAGCTGCCAAGGTTTTGGTTCAGTAATTTCTGACCCATGCACCGAGTGTGCTGGTGATGGGCGTGTTCGTTCGCGAAAAAGTATTCCAATAAAAATTCCAGCAGGTGTTGAGACCGGCAATCGCATTCAATTAAGTGGGCAAGGTGAGGTTGGCCCTAGTGGTGGCAATGCTGGTGATTTATATGTTGAGATTGTTGAGCTCGCGCATGAGTATTTAATTAGAGAAGAGAATAATCTTCACATTTCAATTGCAATACCTATGACATCCGCCGCTTTAGGCACAACAGTAACTATCGCAACTTTTGATGGTGATCAAAAAGTTGAAATCAAAGAGGGCACGCAAAGTGGCTCAACGGTGGTTCTAAAAGGATTGGGAGTAACAAAGTTGCGAGGCAGTGGACGGGGTGACTTAATAGTTCATATCGAGGTAGTAATTCCTGGCAAGCTCAATAAGGAGCAAAGTGAACTACTTCGTAAATTTGCTTATTCTAGAAATGAAGATAGTAGCAAGGTTGTAATCCATAAAAATGGCGATCAAGGTTTTTTTAGCAAGGTAAGAAGCGCTTTCCGGTAGTGCTCACCTTATTTTTTACTGACCAAATTTCAAATGGCAGCACTCAAACTTTAGACAAAGAAGAAGCACATCATGCAATAAAGGTTTTAAGGTTGAAACTTGGTGAAGTAATAAAGATTTCAGATGGGGTAAAAAAGTGGGTATCTGGCCCAATAATTGATATATCAAAAAAAGAATTGACGATATCGGTTTCAGAAAAAGGTGAGTTTGAAGAAAAGTTTCCGGAACTAGTTTTAGTGCAAGCCGTTACAAAATCTGATAGAAATAAAGAGATGCTTGAACTAGTGATCGAGGCAGGTATAGATCGAATAATTCCATGGCAAGCAGAGCGATCAATAAGTAAGTGGCAATCTGACTCTGTGCAAAAGTGGGAAATTGGTATCAAGGAGGCTTGTAAACAGGCCAGACAAATCAGATTACCCAAACTCATGCCAATTTTAACGACCGCTGACGTGGTTCAATTATTAAGTAAAGATGTTCAGGCAATTGTTTTTCATGAATCTGCCGCTGAAAAATTTGCTCAACTGCAATTAACCGATTCGCTAAAATCTATATTGCTAGTTATTGGACCTGAAGGCGGAATAAGTCCGAGCGAGCTATCGATATTTGAAAATGGGGGCGGTAAAATATTCCGATTGGGAGAAACTGTGCTTCGATCAGCACATGCTGGATTTGCCGCAATCTCTGCAGTTCAAACTAAGTTAGGACGGTGGTAGAGGTGGATTGTTTATTTTGTAAAATAGTTGACGGAACAATTCCTGCAAAAATCGTGAAGAAATCCGAATTATTTACTGCCTTCAACGATATAACTCCGCAAGCGCCAACTCATATATTGATTATTCCTAACAAACATTTCACAAATATGGCAGAGGTTGCTAACTCTGATCCTGTTTTAGCTGGAGAGATTTTTAAGGCTGCCGGGCAGATCGCAAGTGAGAATGGTTTAGAAAGTTACCGAATGAATGTAAATACTGGCGCTGCTGCTGGCCAATCTGTATTTCACGCTCACTTACACCTTCTGGCAGGCAGGTCATTCGCATGGCCGCCAGGTTAAATATAGAATTAAAGTAATGGACCCGATCGTAATAAAAGTACCGGCTGCATTTCCCATGGTTACATTAGTGGGCCCAGGAGATACCAATCTTAGAATTTTAGAAAATCACTTCCCACAGTTAGCAATTACTGTGCGTGGTAATGAAATTTATGTCAAAGGTGAAACAGAGCAATCTAAACAATTTGTAGGATTAGTTGAAGAGTTAATTGCAATTTTGCGCAGTGGTCAAACTCTAAGCTCCGATATGGTGCGCAGATCTATTGGCATGATTAAACAAGATCCAGCCGAGCACCCAGCCGAGGTTTTATCGCTGAATATTTTAAGTAATCGCGGCAAAACAATTAGACCAAAAACTTCAAATCAGAAGAAGTATGTAGATGCAATTGATACAAATACCATCACATTTGGAATTGGTCCAGCTGGATCAGGTAAGACATATCTTGCGATGGCAAAGGCCATCCAGTCTCTACAGGCTAAACAAGTTAACCGAATTATTTTGACTAGACCTGCGGTAGAAGCTGGTGAGCGATTAGGATTTTTGCCAGGAACTTTGCACGAAAAAATTGATCCATACCTACGCCCGTTATTTGATGCTTTACATGACATGATTGATCAAGATGCAATTCCACGTCTTATGAACTCGGGTGTAATTGAAGTGGCGCCCCTGGCCTATATGCGAGGTCGCACTTTAAATGACGCCTTTATCATTTTAGATGAAGCTCAGAATACAACTGCTGAACAAATGAAAATGTTTTTGACTCGTCTTGGATTTGGTTCAAAGATGGTTGTAACTGGTGATATTACTCAGGTTGATTTACCTAATAACTCTCAATCTGGATTGAAAATTGTGCAAGATATTTTGAAGGATGTTGAGGATATTTCTTTTATGTATCTAAATGCTGAAGATGTTGTCCGCAATAGATTAGTCGGCGATATCGTCACTGCTTATGGGCACTGGGATGAAAATATCTCAAAAAGCACATTCCCAATTCGAAGCGGAAAAGGTGATCGATAATCGATTCAAGTAGTTACTTGAATTAATCGCCATGAAAATAGATTTAGTAAACAACTCTTCAGTTCAATGCAATGAGTCTGCTATCGCATCAGTCTCTGAATTTGCGTTAAAGAAAATGGGAATCCACCAAGATTCAGAGCTCGGAATTAGATTTGTAAATGAGGATGAAATGTCGCAGTTACATATTAAGTGGATGGATCTTGCAGGGCCTACAGATGTGCTTTCATTCCCTATGGATGAGTTAAAGCCAAACTCAGCTGCAAATGGACCGGGAGTAATTGGCGACATTGTTTTATGCCCTGCCTATGCTGAGAAAAATGGAAAGCAATCTTTAGAGAAAGAATTAGAGTTGCTAACAGTTCACGGAGTGCTTCATCTTTTGGGATTTGATCATGAGGATATTGATGATGAGAAGAAAATGTTTGCCTTGCAGGAGGAGATACTAAAAGAGTGGAGATCATTAGCATGAGTATTTCCACACTGTCCATGGTTATTTTCTTGCTTCTATTTGCCGGCTTGCTTGCGGGCTGTGAGTCAGCACTAACCTCACTTTCTAGGTTACTGATAGAAGAGTTGATAGAGAAATATCCGAAATACAAGAAGCGGTTTGATTGGTTTGTTGAAAATCCTGCCCGCTACCTAAATGTACTTCTTCTGGTTCGCAAAAGCTGTGAATTAACAGCAACAGCATTAGTTGCAACTTCGTTTGTTGAGAATGCTTCAAATAAAAGTTTGGCCTTGGCTGAAGCCATAATTTTAATGGTAGCAATTTCCTATGTAATCGTTGGAGTTGGGCCAAGAACTTTGGGAAAGCAACATGCTCCAAAATGGTCTAAGCCTGCAATAACAATTGCATACTTCCTTTCTCAAATTTTGGGTCCGCTGACAAACCTATTAATCAAAATTGGTAATGCAATTACGCCTGGAAAGGGATTTAAATCTGGCCCCTTTTCGACTGAGGCTGAATTTAGAGATCTAGTAGATCAGGCAAGTGAAAGCGGATTTGTAGAAGAGTCAGAGCGAGAAATGATCCATTCAGTTTTCGATTTAGGCGAAACAATGGTTAGAGAGTTAATGATTCCAAGAACTGAAATGGTTTGGATTGAGTCTGGAAAAAATCTACGACAAGCACTTTCGCTAGCCCTTCGATCAGGATTTACTCGCATCCCAGTTATCTCTGAGAATTTAGACAATGTGGTTGGAATTGCCTACGTTAAGGATTTGGCCAAGCGGGTTCATGAGAATAGAGATGCTGAACAAAATGAGTTTGTGGAGGAGCATTTAAGGAAAGCAACCTTCATTCCAGAGACCAAAACTGCTGATGAGCTTTTGAAGCAAATGCAACGAGATCAAATCCACATGGCTGTAGTAGTTGATGAGTATGGTGGCACAGCAGGATTGATTACGATTGAAGATATTTTAGAAGAGATCGTTGGTGAGATTGCAGATGAGTATGACGATGATGAAACAGTTGAAATTGAGTGGCTTAGTGATGTTAAGGCTAGAGTTTCTGCGCGTTTGCATGTAGAGGATTTTGCTGAAAAATTTGATACTGAATTTACGCCAGAAGAAATAGAGGATGTTGACAGTATTGGTGGATTGATTGCAAAGCACTTAGGACGTATTCCAATTCCAGGAAGCACAATAACCGTTCCAGGATGGAAATTAACTGCAGAGCGCCCAGCAGGCAGACGCCATCGAATCGCTACCGTATTAGTTGAGAAAATTGCCGAAGCGAGTCAAATAACCGATCAGTTGTAAGATGATCTAATGCGTATCGTTAGATTTACCGCACCAGTGGAATTAGGTGTTGGAAGTGAACCATTATTTGGAGTATTAAACGATAAAGACTCAATTTTAGTATTAAAAGGTGATCCAATTTATGCCGGGATCGTTCCACAAGATAAGAGTTTGAAATTAAGTGATGTAAAACTTTTAGCTCCAGTTATTCCAAGAAGTAAAGTTGTTTGTATCGGTAAGAATTATGCAGACCATGCTACCGAGATGGATTCAGTTGTACCAAGTGAGCCAATTATTTTCATAAAACCAAATACCTCCGTGATAGGTCCAAACGAAACAATTGTTTGGCCCCGCATGAGTGAGCGAGTTGATCATGAGGCAGAGCTTGCAATTGTTATTGGCCGGATTTGCAAAGAGGTACCTGCTACTAAATATAAAGATGTAATTTTTGGCTACACCCTGGCGAATGATGTGACTGCCCGTGATTTACAAAAAAAGGATGGCCAGTGGAGTCGTGCGAAAGGTTTTGACACTTTTTGCCCACTTGGGCCGTGGATTGAAACCGCGTTTGTTCCAGCAGAGCAAGGGATAACAGCTACTTTAAATGGTGAGGTAAAGCAGTCATCAAAACTTTCGGAGATGATATTTAAGATTCCACAGATTATTGAGTTTGTTACCAGTGTTATGACCTTACTTCCTGGGGATGTAATTCTGACTGGAACCCCTGCTGGAATTGGTGCCATGCCGGCTGGTTCGACTATTTCGGTAGCAATTGATGGTTTAGGCACTCTTACCAATAAGGTCTCCTCTCGTGTCCAATAAATCACAGGTTAGAGTTAGATTCGCCCCATCACCAACGGGTGATCTGCATGTT